>Ga0209080_1000019_pt1 | contig 127568 bp, 137 predicted proteins | sample JNZ110809AmetaG_FD_184123 | JGI IMG/M metagenome (GOLD analysis project Ga0209080, IMG submission 184123) | Hot spring microbial communities from Jinze hot spring, China to study Microbial Dark Matter (Phase II) - JNZ 110809A (SPAdes) (version 3) ...
AACGGAGCATAATACTTCTTTTCACCACTCATATCGGATCACCACGGCTTATGCCTCTCATAATTCTCCCTATAAGTAGGAGCATATGGCGGCAAAAGCCACCACCTCCAAGGACGCACAACAAACTCCACCTCACCACTACTTTTAAGTATCATCGTTAAAAAGCCTTTTAAGTTTGGCCTGCGCACCCTCTCAAGAGTATAAAGTGTAATCAGCTTTGCATTTGATAGGGCGCTTAGCGTCTCAAGGGTGCGGGTTAATTCATGCGGGTTCCTTGCAACCACTTTCTCAGCCTCACCCCGCTCCAATTCATCAAGCCACTTTAAGGCTATTTTCAGCATCTCCTCATTAGATAAGTCATTAACATATGTGCGCATAACGGTGCATATGGCAACGTTAAGCTCTCTCCAATCTACCCCAGAGGTTTTAGCAGTAGGCGCGTAGACTCGCTTCCTCTCCCTCTCAACTTGATCCCAATCAATTTTTCCGAGAGAGACACTCTTAGCGTAATCTGCAGCCTTTGCTCCCGCCCATCTGCCAGAAACAGCCGCCCCAGCATGCTCCAGCCCATAAAAGCAGGCGTCACCGGCAACGAATAAGCCTTCAAGGTTCGTTCTGAAATCCCAGTCGTGGATGAAGCCCCCATGAGCAGAGGTGAATAGGTTTGCGATGGGATCGAGGTGGCGTCCGCCAAACCAATAAGACTGAAGCATATCTTTATTTGGGTCGAAGCCAGCCCGCGTCAAATTATAGTAGACTATCCAAGTTTTGCCCTCTTGAGCAACCATTAAACCAAATATTGCCCTCCTCTCATGCTCCGGCATGCCTGGTAGATCCGCATATAGGGGCAGCTTATATTCGCCTCTCTTCACACGCTCAAGAAAATCTTGGGCGACTGATGGAATGAAGAAGGCGTGAGATATGGGCGTAGTCTCAGGCCAGCTTGGCGGCCCTCCCAATGCTTTGTATCCCCTTAGGTCCGATATAACACGCTCTTCGATCGAGGAGACGGGCTTCATGGTTAGGGGATCAATCCATGGAATCTCCTTCCCATCAGCATCCACTATAGTGCACGGATACCACGTGTTACTTGGATTGCCAGTAGCATATGAGGGCATGCTTCCGTGTCCAGTGCCTCTCCTAAAGCGCGCATCTATCCCTAGAAACTCGGCGCCTGCCCTCCATGCCGCATTATGTCCGACTCCAGCCATTGATGGCGAATGCAAAGAGTAGAAACCATATCCTAAGTAGCCAAAGATCCTGAGGCCGCCGTCGAATGATCCTGTACACAGTATTGTGGCTTTTGATTTAAAGACATAAAATTCGCCAGTCCTTGTGTGCACACCCACCGCGCCTACTACACGCCCCCCAATCTTCCCGTCTTCTGTAAGTAAGCTTGTGATGAGCACCCGGCCATACAGCGGGACCCTCAGCCTAACTAGCTCGGCATAAAGGGCTTGGCGGAAGGTTTGCCCCCAAACTCTAAGGGTACATTTTACATCATATGTGTAAGCATATAAGAGTTTAGTTTCTTCATCCCTGAAGGGCGCCCCCTTAAATTCATCCTCTGTATCTCTAATTTTAGCGCCTAATTTCTCAAGTTCCAGAAGCGTCTTAAAAGATTCGTTATAAGTTATGTAGCGGCCAATGGGATTAAATGGTATTCCCCGCTCCATCACGTAGCGTTCCATAGTTTCAATAGCTTCATCGGGAGTAACTTTACATGCGGGGTTGTCAAAGGCATTATGCCAGTGGTCGCACCCAGCTGGACCGGCTGAGAAGACATCCATTTCCTCAGCAACCACAACTTTAGCTCCCCTCCTAGCGGCCTCTATAGCAGCCCATGAACCGGAGATTCCGCCGCCAACCACTAGAACATCAGTCTCAATAACATTAATACCATCGTAATTCACAGGGTAAGGCCATTCAACAACAAATTGGTTTAACCCCAATAACACATCACCCCCATTATCTATTAATATCCACATATAGATTTTATTTATTGGATTCTTGATGGAATAAAGCAAACATCTCATCTTAATGTATACTACACTTGAGGGGCCAGCGCCCCTATATCATCTTCCCAAAAACATTTAATTAATCGTGTTCAAAGAATATTTTTAGTCCGACACCTCAGCGCAGAGAGCCGGAGGTCGCGGGTTCAAATCCCGCCGGGTCCGCCATAACCCTCTGGACCCGTGGTCTAGCCAGGATTATGACGTCGGCCTGCGGAGCTGGGGTGCGGACTGAGAAATTATTTTTTTCATGCGCTGAGTGTCTTAGTGGGAAAGCAAAGTTTATTAATTTCATTATTTGTTGTTTATTTCTTGCTTAGCTTGCTGAGAAATATGATGGAAAATTTATGTAACTCTTTAATTAGATTTGTGAGATTGCCGGAGGTCCTTAAAGTTGGTTAGTCCTGAAGATACTTTCATTGTATTTAAGTCATTTATTGAGGAGAAGGGGCTTGTTAGACAGCACCTTGACTCTTATAATGAGTTTATAGAACATGGACTCCAGGAAATAGTTAATGAGGTTGGTGAAATAGAGATAGAGGTTCCTGAGAAGCCATACAAAATTAGGTTTGGCAAGGTCTTCATTGCACGTGAGACTGAGAATGGAGTTATATGCGGGCCCTATGTTACCGAGGTTGATGGAACGCGCCACGAAATTTATCCAATGGAAGCTAGATTAAGGAATTTAACGTATGCAATGCCGATATCAATTGAAATGATAAAGGTTGTTGATGGTAGAGAGATAGATAAGGAGATTGTGTATATAGGTGATATGCCAACAATGCTTAAGTCTAAATATTGTCACCTATACGGCTTATCTGAGGAGGAACTCATTAGGCAGGGTGAGGATCCACTAGACCCTGGGGGATACTTTATAATTAATGGGTCTGAAAGGGTTATTGTGGCGCTTGAGGACCTCGCTCCTAACCGCATACTTGTTGATGTAGAGACTAAGGGGGCGACACCAGTCTATAAAGCTAAGATATTCTCAACGACTGTTGGCTTCAGGGCTAGAATTGAGATGCGCATGAAGCCGAGTGGTGCACTGGTCATTTCTATACCTGGGGTCCCAGCGGAGATCCCATTTGTTGTTTTGATGAGGGCTCTTGGACTTGAATCGGATAGGGATATAGCCGAGGCGGTCTCCTTAGACAAAAGTGTTCAAAGTGAACTGGAGCCCTCCTTTGAGGAGGCTGCCGAGGTAACAACCGTTGAGGATGCTTTGCTATATATTGGGAATAGAGTTGCGCCGGGCCAGGTTAAGAGCTACAGATTGCAAAGAGCTGAGTTAATTTTAGACAGAATCTTTATGCCGCATATTGGGAGAACCCCTGATAAAAGGATTGAGAAGGCTTACCTCCTCGGCGAGATGGCTGCCAGGGTAATCGAGTTAAAGATGGGAAGGCGTAAACCAGACGATAAGGATCACGTGAAGAACAAGAGATTGAAGCTTGCAGGCCCCCTCCTCGCCGACTTATTCCGAGTTGCCTTTAGAAACCTTTGCCGCGACATCAAGTATCAGCTTGAAAGGATGGGTTCGAAGAAGCGCATAATAAATGTCTCAATTGCAGTTAGGCCCGGCATAATAACTGAAAAGCTACAGCATGCGCTTGCGACTGGAAACTGGGGGCGCGGCAGGGTTGGTATAACGCAGCTCCTCGATAGAACTAATTTGATATCAACTTATAGTCACCTTAGGAGGATTCAGTCGCCATTAAGTCGGGGTCAGCCCAACTTTGAGGCAAGGGATCTGCACGCCACCCACTGGGGTAGATTCTGCCCAAATGAGACTCCGGAGGGCGCGAATTGCGGCCTTGTTAAAAACCTTGCCCTTTCAGCCTCGCTCTCAATTAGCGTTGATTCAGATAAAGTGAAGAGGGAGCTATATAGGCGGGGTGTTGTCCCGCTCCTTGAAGCAAATGAGAATTTAAAGAGGACTGGGGCGAAGGTTTTCGTAAACGGCGCCCCAATAGGTTACTGTAGTAATCCAGAAGCCCTCGTTAAAAGCTTGAGGGAGGCTAGGCGGAGGGGAGAGATCTCTCCTGAGATTAATGTTGCATACTTTGATGAGAGGTACGGTGTTCCTAGGCGTGAGGTTTATATTAACTGTGATGAGGGTAGAATACGCAGACCTCTAATAATCGTTGATAATGGTGTACCTAGACTCAGGAAGGAGCATGTTGAGAAAATAATTTCTAAGGAGTGGATTTGGAGCGACTTAATAAAGAATGGCATAATAGAATATTTGGATGCCGAGGAGGAAGAAAACGCCTATATAGCGCTTTATCCAGAAGATGTGACCCCAGAGCATACTCACCTCGAATTAACACCCTACGCTATCCTTGGAATATGTGCTTCATTAATACCCTACGCGGAGCATAACCAGTCCCCGCGCAACTCATATGAGTCGGCGATGGCGAAGCAGGCTCTTGGGATCTACGCATCTAACTTCTTATTGAGGGTTGACTCGAGGGCGCATCTACTCCATTATCCACAGAAGCCACTTGTTAGGACTAAGCCAATGGAAATAATTGGTTATGATCTACGCCCCTCTGGACAGAATTGTATTGTTGCCATTCTCTCCTATGAAGGATATAATATGGAGGATGCAATAATAATTAATAAGGCCTCAATAGAACGCGGCCTCTTCCGCTCAACCTTCTATAGGCTTTATGAAGCCGAGTGCCGCCAATATCTTGGGGGACTGAGGGATAAGCTAGCTGTACCCGAGGCCGGAATAAAGGGTTATAGAGGAGAGCAGTATTACCGGCTCTTGGAGCCTGATGGAATAGTTGGCCTTGAGGCAGAGGTTTCGGGTGGAGACGTGTTAATTGGTAGGATAAGCCCGCCAAGGTTCTTAGAGGAATATAAGGAGTTTGAGGTGCGTGGTCCAACGATGAGGGATTCATCTATTGAGATGAGGCCATCGGAGAAGGGCATAGTAGACGCAATCTTCATAACTGAAACTAACGAGGAAAATAGGCTTGTTAAGGTTAGGGTTAGGGATGAGCGCGTGCCAGAGATAGGTGACAAATTTGCTTCGAGACATGGGCAGAAGGGCGTTATAGGAATGATTGCCCCCCAGGAGGATATGCCCTTCTCGGCTGATGGAATTGTCCCGGACATAATAATTAACCCACATGCGATTCCGTCAAGAATGACCATAGGCCAATTCCTAGAGTCCATGGCTGGTAAAATAGCCGCCCTTAAAGGAGAGCCTGTTGATGGAACTCCATTTATGGGTAGGAGAAGGGGCGAGATCCTAAAGCGCATGCTTACTAGCCTAGGTTTTAGTTATACTGGGCGTGAAGTCTTGTATAACGGCATAACTGGAGAAAAGTATGTGGCGGACATTTTTATTGGAATTGTTTATTACCAGAAGCTGCATCATATGGTTTCTGATAAAATACATGCAAGGGCTAGGGGTCAAGTTCAGATGTTAACTAGGCAGCCCACTGAGGGGAGAGCCAGAGGTGGTGGGCTACGCTTTGGTGAGATGGAGAGAGATTGTCTCATCGGCCATGGGGCTGCCATGCTCCTTCAGGATAGGCTCCTCGAGGAGTCAGACAAGTATACGCTTTATGTCTGTGAGAACTGTGGTTTTATAGCCTATTATGATGCGAGACAGCGTAAGTATATGTGTCACCTATGTGGTGATAAGGCCAGAGTCTCCCCAGTAACCGTTTCCTACGCATTTAAGCTCCTGCTTCAAGAGCTTATGAGCTTATGTATTGCACCAAGACTTAGGTTAAAGGAGAGGACTTAGAATGGCGTTAGCTGAAGAAATATATAAGGCAATAGATCACATCAAGTTCGGTATTCTATCGCCTCAAGAAATAAGGAAGATGTCAGTCACAGAGATTCAGACGGCCGACACCTATGATGAGGATGGCGCGGCAATCCCCTCCGGCCTAATGGACAGCCGTCTAGGCGTCCTAGAACCCGGGCAAAGGTGTAAAACGTGCGGTAACACCTCGGTTAACTGCCCAGGCCACTTCGGCCACATAGAACTTGCTGTACCAGTAATTCATGTGGAATTTGCTGAAATAATTTATAACCTCCTACAGGCAATATGTAGGAACTGCGGGCGCATTCTCCTCCCAGAGAAAACAGTAAAGTCTCTTAGGGCTAGGATGGAAAGGCTCAAAAAGATTCTTGGAAGTGTACCAGCATCATTTTATGATAGGGTTTTTGAGGAGGCTAAAAGGAATCGGGAGTGCCCATGGTGCGGTGCAAAGCAATATAAAATAGAATTTACTAAGCCAATAATCTTTCACGAGTATACGGAGGAGGGTGGGTCACAGCGCTTAAATGCAAGCATGATAAGGGAGAGGTTTGAGAGGATTCCTGATGAGGATCTTGAGCTGTTGGGCTTCGATCCAAAAAATGCCCGCCCAGAGTGGATGATTATACAAGTGCTGCCAGTCCCACCAGTATATGTTAGGCCATCAATAACCCTTGAATCGGGAATAAGGTCGGAAGACGACTTAACACATAAGCTTGTCGATATAATAAGGATAAATCAGAGGCTTAAGGAGAATATTGAGGCTGGGGCACCCACATTAATAATACAAGACTTAGCGGAGCTCCTAGAATACCACGTTACAACATATTTTAATAATGAGGCTTCTGGTATACCACCATCAAAGCACCGCTCTGGAAGAGCACTAAAGACTTTATCTCAGCGCCTGAAGGGAAAGGAAGGTAGATTTAGAGGGAACCTTTCTGGCAAGAGGGTTGACTTTTCAGCGCGTACGGTTATAAGCCCCGACTCAAACCTGGACATAAATGAGGTTGGTGTGCCAATAAGCATTGCAATGAGGCTAACTGTCCCCGAGAAGGTTACCCCGTGGAACATTGAGAGACTCCGCCAGTTCGTGAGAAACGGGCCGAACGTTTATCCAGGGGCACAATATATCATTAGGCCTGATGGAAAGCGCATCAGGCTTGAATTCGTTAGTGATAGAAGTAAGCTTGCCGACGCTCTTGAGCCTGGCTTTATAGTTGAGAGGCATCTCCAAGACGGGGATATAGTCATATTTAATAGGCAACCGTCCCTCCATAGAATGTCTATAATGGCTCACTATGTTAAGGTGCTTCCCGGCAAAACTTTCAGGCTCCACCTATGTGTCTGCCCACCATACAACGCGGACTTTGACGGGGACGAGATGAATCTCCACGTCCCGCAGAGTGAGGAGGCTCAGACCGAGGCCCGCCTCTTAATGCAAGTTCAGGACCATATACTCTCACCAAGGTTTGGTGGGCCAATAATAGGCGCAATAAGAGATTTCATTACAGCATCCTACCTCCTAACTAAGAAAGATACACTTTTAAATAAGAAGGAAGTCTGCGAATTACTCGCCGCGGCTGGTTATGAGGGTTCGCTACCGGAGCCAGCAATCAAGGAGCCTGAGCCACTATGGACTGGAAAACAAATATTCAGTATATTCCTGCCAAAAGACTTTAACTACGCCATTAAGGCAAGCATCTGCAGGAATTGTGAGGTTTGCTTGAAGGAGGATTGTCCTTACGATGCTTATGTAGTTATTAAGAATGGTATTTTAGTTAAGGGTGTAATCGATAAAAACTCAATTGGTGCAGAAAAATCTGAAAGCGTTCTGCATAGGATAATAAAGGATTATGGAACTGAAGCAGGTAGGAAGTTCCTTAATCAGATCTGCCGCCTCCTTAATAGATTTATAACTATGCGCGGTTTTACGTATTCTCTTGACGAATTAGACTTATCGGCTGAAGCCAAGAAAAAGATACGTCAAATAATAAAGGATTCTGAGAAAAGGATAGAGTTGCTAGTCAGGGCGTTACATGAGGGAACTTTAGAGAGACTTCCTGGACAAACCCTTGAGGATTCCTTTGAACTCTATGTGATGAATGAACTTGCCGAGGCGCGTGAAAAGGCTGGAAAAGTTGCTGAAGCAGATCTAAGTATAGAAAACTCGGGGATAGTTATGACTAAGACTGGCGCCAGAGGGACAACTCTAAATATAGGTCAGATGACCGCCATGCTTGGGCAACAGTCTGTTAGAGGTAAGCGAATTATACGTGGATATATGGAGAGAGCCCTACCACACTTTAATCTTGGAGACCCATCACCTAAGGCCAGAGGCTTTGTATACTCCTCTTATAGAGACGGTCTAGACCCAATAGAGTTCTTCTTCCACGCTATGGGTGGGCGTGAGGGGCTGGTGGATACGGCCGTAAGAACACAACAGAGCGGATACATGCAGAGAAGATTGATTAATGCATTAGAGCACTTGCGTGTAGAATATGATGGAACCGTAAGGAACCCATTGGGCGAAATAATTCAATTCATTTACGGTGAAGATGGCGTCGATCCCTCTAAGAGCGACCATGGAAAGGCCGTTAACGTGAGCAGGCTTATCGAGCAGGTTAAGCTTATGGTTGAAGCTGGAGAGCCAGCCCCTAAAGAGTATATTGAGCAGCAGGTGAATAGTGTTAGGAGTGAAATCACACAGCTCCTCGCACAGGAGCTCATCGAGGGGCTCTCAGCATCAGGCTTAAGTAAAGAGGGAGTTAATTTAGCCATTAAGTTAGCTGTAGAGCGCTATAAGAAGGCGCTTGTTGAGCCCGGCGAAGCGGTCGGCGTTGTAGCCGCTCAGTCTATTGGCGAGCCAGGTACCCAAATGACCCTTAGAACCTTTCACTATGCTGGCGTTAGGGAGCAGAATGTAACGTTAGGCCTACCCCGCCTAATAGAGATAGTTGATGCCAGAAGGGAGCCGTCAACTCCGATCATGACAATTTATCTCGATGAGGAGCATAGAAAGAGCCGGGAGAAGGCAACTGAGGTTGCCCAGAGAATCCTATATACTACAATTGAGGATATTTCTGAGGAGACTTATGTAGACCCGGAGACTGGTAGTCTTATAATAAGGTTAAGTGAGCGGAGCATGAAAGAGCGGGGCATAACCTTAGAGTATTTGAGCGAGACAGTTAACATTTCAAACTGTTCAGTAAAGTTTGAGGGAAAAATGATGATTGTTGAACCTAAGAAGAAGATGGATACAAAAAAGCTGATAAGTAAGGTTATGGCTTATCATGTGAAGGGCATACCCGGAATAAAGAGGGTGTATGTGACCGAGGAGAAGGGTGAGTGGATTATAAGGACTGATGGATCAAAGCTATCTAAGGTTCTTGAGGTTGTTGGAGTTGACCCAACGAGGACAACAACAAATAATATTCATGAGATAGAGAAGACATTAGGTATAGAGGCTGCTAGAAACGCTATCGTTGAGGAGGCTATTGGTGTATTGCAGGAACAGGGACTTGACGTGGATATCAGACATATAATGCTTGTAGCAGATGTGATGACAGCAACTGGCGCGGTTAGGCAGATAGGCCGCCATGGGGTTAGTGGTGAGAAGCCAAGCGTTCTAGCTAGAGCGGCTTTCGAGATAACAGTCCCAAATATTGTTGAGGCTGCGGTTAGGGGCGAGATTGACCCACTTAAAGGTGTAACTGAAAATGTCATTGTAGGCCAAACAATACCAGTTGGTACTGGATTAGTAGAAGTTTATATGACAGCCCCATTAATGGGTGAGGTGAGCGAAAAAGTTGAGTAAAATTAGTAAGAGTGAAATAGATAAGGCTCTTAACATAACCATTAAAAGTGGGAAAGTTTTATTTGGTTCAAATACGGCTATAAAGAGCGCCCTAACTGGGAGAGCCAAGATGATAGTAATTGCATCAAACTGCCCACAAGATATACGGGAAAAAATTGAACAGTACTGTAAATTATCCAATATTCCATTACTCGTATATCCCGGCTCTAGCTTAGATCTGGGTTTTACGTGCGGAAAACCCTTTGTGGTTTCCGCTCTCACAATCAGGGATCCAGGCGATTCAAATATACTTGAGCTTGTAGGTGGTGGAAATGTCTAGAGGTATACGCCTAACTAACGAAGAGTTGGAGTATATACGCCTCTTTGAAAGTGTAACTGGTGCTACCGCCAGAGACTGCATAATAGATAATAAATTCGATAGAGTGATCTTTGTGATTAAAGAGGGGGAGGCTGGAATGGCAATAGGTAAGGGTGGTAGAAACATATCTCTACTCAGAAAGATAACTGGAAAGAACTATGAGGTTGTAGAATTCTCCGAGGATCCGATACAATTTATAAAGAATGCGTTGAAGCCAGCAAACGTTAAGGAGATTAGGATAACTAAGAAGCCTGATGGAAACATGATAGCCGTCGTCTCAGTTGACATTAAGGATAAGGGCATTGCTATAGGAAAGAATGGGCGGAATATTGAGAAGGCAAGAACCCTGGCGAAACGATACTTCAATATAAGCAATGTTCTAATAGTTTAAACTTTTAAACGAAACACTTATAATATAGAAATATTTGGCAATGTTAGGGGTGTGGGGTTAAGAAGATGGCCAAAAAGCCCCGAGGGGAATTTGCCGCAAGAAAGCTCATGTTGAGAAGGAAGAAGCTCCGCTGGAAGGATAGATACTATAAAAGGAGGATGCTCATGCTAGATGTAAAAGCGGATCCTCTTGAGGGCGCCCCAATGGCCCGTGGAATAGTTTTAGAGAAGGTTGGAAGGGAGAGTAAGCAGCCTAACAGCGCCATAAGGAAATGTGTTAGAGTCCAACTTATAAAGAATGGAAAAGTTGTGACAGCTTTCCTTCCGGGCGATGGAGCATTAAACGTTGTCGACGAGCATGACGAAGTTATCATTGCTGGTATAGGAGGCTCAAGGGGCCGTTCAATGGGAGACATACCTGGAGTTAGGTGGAAGGTCGTTACGGTTAATGGAATAGCTCTTCAAGACCTCATCACTGGTAAGAAGGAGAAACCTAGGAGATAAGCTATTTAATCAACATAACTTTTTAGAAGGGCTTCAATGATCTCCTTCTTCTCATGATCATCTTTATACTCTATTGGGAGATGTCTCCTCAAAGATGGGATAAGGAAATGTAATATCCTGCTCTCACAGTCGTCCCATATCTCCATTAAGCCTTTCTTCGCTCTTAACAGCGATCTCTTCCTTACAACCTCATATAACTTATTGAATTGTTCAATAGCCTTTGACAGATAGATTTCATTCCTTATTTTAAGCGCATATATATCGAGCCCCTTGCCGGAAATAGCCTCCTTTACCATTCTGAAAACATCGTCTATGTCAGCTTTTATGTCAGTTATTAGGCCATAGGCACTATCACTCTTCAGAAAGCTCTTCAAAAGAGTATCAATAAGCTTATTTATGCCAATGCTCTCCTCAAACTCTTCTTCAACCTTCTTCCTTAATGATTTTCCCTCTTGGGAGCACATTAAAGTCCGCTCTGCAAGATAATCTTTCACAACCTAAATTTTCTTTAATTCAGGTAAAAATTTAACCATGCAATATTTAGCCGGAAATTTATTTCCATAATATTACTATAACACAATTTTCAGGGCCAAATGGCAGCATAAACTTAAATAGATTTACGTCACCTTCTATTTCTTGGGATGATGTAGGAAGAGTCAAGGGACAATAAGCCTATGACCGAGAGTTACTCATCTGACCGAGCACTCCCTTCCTCCCTTAGAAGAAAGGTGAAATTTTTAGTCTAATATGTTATTTACAATGATTTCTGGTCTAAAAACTTCTATATCCTCATATCTTTGTCCAACCCCGAGAAACAGTATTGGTTTCTTAGTTATATAGGCTATTGATATGGCTGCACCACCTTTAGCGTCGGCATCCATTTTGGTTAATATTGACCCAGTTATATTCACATACCTATTAAATTCCTCAGCTTGCATAACGGCATCGTTTCCTGTGAGGGCATCGCCGACAAATATCACCATATCAGGCTTAATAACGCGTACGATCTTCTCCATTTCGGCCATAAGATTCTTATTTGTTTGCATCCTTCCAGCAGTGTCCACGAGGATAACGTTTATTCCTTTTGCCCTCGCATATTGGACAGCATCGTAGGCTACTGCAGCGGGGTCTGAGCCATATTTATGCTTTATCATTGGAACACCAAGCCTCTTGGCATGCTGCTCAAGTTGCTCTATAGCTCCAGCCCTAAACGTATCACTACAGGCTAATAGGATTGAGTAGTCCCTCTTAAGAAGTAAATTCGCTATCTTAGCTATAGTTGTAGTTTTCCCAGAACCATTCACCCCAACAAAAACAATTATACATGGCTCTCTCAGGCTACGCTTTCTCTCAATAACATTAAATATATCTACTTTATCCGGAGTATCAAGTAAATCTAAAAGTATCTTCCTTAATATCTCTTTGACTACTTTGCGCTTATCTTCAAATCTGCCAACCTTTAGCCCGGAAACCTTTTTCTCTACTTCATCACATATATGGTCAGCGACGATGAGGGCAACATCATTCTCTATAAGCGTTAGCTTCAGCTCCCAAAGTATCTCCTGAATTTTCTCCGGTTTGAGCTCATTTACAGAGAGCTTCTCTATAAATCCGCTTAGTACTCCGCGCAGCTTCTCAAACATTATTACTTCATCTCTGCTCTCCTGAACATAGAGGTTAATTCTTGTAGTCTGTTTCGTCCTTCCTGCATTCTAGCTAAAACCTGGCTTAGTTGCTGCTCTAGCGCTACCTTGGCCCTACTTAACTCCGATATTCTATTTGCTATGTCCTCCTTAGCCTCCTTAAGCGGCTTCTCAATAGCTATTCCCGCGCCTATCCCATACACAACTTTATCCGTATCTTCAAGTCTAGCCTTAATGTACGATCCACCACCTATTGGGACAAAAATGTGGTCAGAACTCTTATTCTCTATTCCCTCAAGCGCCTTACTTGCCAAATCTAGCTCGGTTAGAGCTGCATTAACGAGGTTTAACCTGGTCTGTATCTGTTCAGCTGTGTTCTCTAGGAGCCTAAGCTCAACTATTAGTCGCCTAAGCTCCTCTTCAACATCTTCAGACTGCGTCGACATAAAAAGGACACCCTAAAACACTATTAAACCCTTTAAGCCTATATTAGTTCTTCTATTTTTCCCCAGCGATCTCCTCAACCTTCATAATCTTTATTTGGAAACGTTTAGCCCTATGTTTGCTTCCGATGATCTTATAGATTTCCTCAATAGCGTGCTCTGGCCTTAATGCTCTAATTTCCTTTCTGAATACTGTTTTTAGGTTTGGCTTATCTATCCTGCAAATCACCATATAGGTCTTAATCTCGCTCATTCCTCACCAACCACCTTAAGAGCTTGACCTATTATGAATAGCTCCGGACCAGTTGTGAGGGAACCCACGACCGCAACCCGAGTATTCCCAGCAAGACCTGTCCCCACATACGGTATTCCACAATTAACTGTACCAACATTAACTTGAACTTTTAACACCTCGCTTAAAACTCTTTCTTCTTCCGGCTTAAGTAGTGGATGGGCTAAAACCCCTTTGTTTGTCGCAACTGCCAATGCCCCAACGTATGGCAGTCCAGCTATCTCTCCCTGCGCAACATCAACCCCCAGGGTATCAGATATAATTTTAATCTCGCTTCTCTTAAGCCGAGGGTCAGCGATCGCACCATAATCGTTTGCCAAGACAAGGTTTCCAAAAGCTGTTTTCTTGCTCTCTTCCATGATAGCTATATTAATATCTCCTCCCAGGGACTTTATCGCTGTAAGCTCCTCCTCCCTTACAAAATGTGGTAGCACAATGCCGTAAGAATTAGCGCATATGAGGGAGCCTATGAGGACGGAGCCGCCTATATTTGTCCTTACGACCGGCAGCTTAAACCAGCTTTCAATCTTCTTCACTATGCTCTCTGGAAACTGGTTTGGAACAATAACAATTTTCTCTGTTACGCGCATGAAGACTCCTATGCTCGCGCTTCCAAACGCATCTAGGAGGAAGAGCGGCATATTATCCTCCTTCGGCTAAATGAACTGTTACGGTGCCCTCCTTATCCTTTGTAACCCTCACCACTATTCTGCGGGGAGGCTTTTGGATCCCCCTACTCCAAATCCTCTCATTAACTTCATTCAATATTTTTATGGATTCTTCATTAACCTTCATGTGTCTCCTTATAAAGGCTTTAAGGAGACGTATAGCTCTTGGAGCCCTCTTTGTTCTAGGTCTGATCCAAGCTCTGTCAAGAGGAACTGTGTAAATACGCTCCTCCACGATATCCTCGCTTTTCTTGGTCTCCTCTTTTACTTCTTCCTTAAGAGCGACCATATAACCACCTTAAGGCTTTATTTTAGTTCTTCTCCAATGCCTTCTAGGCAATCTTGTAATCTTGCCAAGGGTCTTCGCTATAACCCACGCTGGTATCGGCCTATTCTCTTTTTCAGCACTTATTAATCTAAGCTTTTTAGCCAATGGTTTATGTCTAGCCAAACCCTAAATCCTCCTTATATGGATCTCCCTCTTACCAGCCTGCATCCTCCTCAGAATCTCCTTTAATTGGTCATCATCTATGGGGATTTGTAGGAGACCACGCTGCACAAGCTGAATTAGCTGAGTCTCCAGCTGGGCGGCAAATTCAGGTTTAACCATCCTGAGATTGGCCAGTCTCTGCCTGGCTTCTGGGGTCAATATCTTCCTAAGAATGGCTTGTCTCTGCATTTCAGCCCTCTTCTGTGCCTCAAGAGCCTCCTGCTCTTGGGCGAGCCTCTGCTGCAGCTCCATGAGCCTTCGTTTCCTTATCTCCTCAAGCTCCACATCCTCGCCCAAACTCATCAACATGCACCCCACTAATACTTACTTAGCGCTGGGATAACTTTTTCAAGCTCCCTTTTAATATCTGCTGAAAGGGAATCTAACAACCTTCTCCCCTCAGGAGTTATTACTCTACCCTTCCCCTTAATCGTTTGAACGAGACCAGCTTTCTCAAGTTGCTGGAGAGCCTTTCTAATTATTGCGCTACTGCCCTTAGCAGCATGCTTCGGCCTAGTACCCTTACTCTTTCTACCGCCGTACTTTGCTCTGAGACGCTCAACACCAATAGGTCCTAGGATGTAAATCTTCCTTAGAAGTGAGGCACACCTAGTGTACCACCAGTCTGGGTTCTGGGGGCCGCGCTCAGCGTGTACGCCAGTCTTCACGTAGGCTGCCCATTCCGGCGGCTCTATAACGTCAACATTATCCTTCAGATACCTCGCTAACCTTTCAATCAGTATCGATGCAGGCACATCAAATGGTGTCGGCACTTTCGTCCCCCTCAATAATTCTCTTTCACTATTTTAAGATCTGCCTTAAATATTTATTTGCTGAGTTAACCCAGTTAGAGGCGATGTATCCATTTTATATTCACTCAATAATGCTTATTTTTCTTTTTGGTTTATAGAGCGTAAATGTATGCCCTATTATCTGAACTACTTTTGAGCCCGTCTTAGAAGCCACTTTCTGGGCAATCTCCTCCACACTACTTTCCACCAGAGCAGATCTCAGGACTTTAACCTTAACCCTTTTCCTAGCCTCAAGCTGTTTAAATATTTCCCTTATCTGAGTCTCAGTAACACCCTTCTTCCCTATTCGAACAGTAGCTTTCATATGCCCGCCCTTCCTTCTAACCGAGCTTCCCCTCACTAACATCGCCTCCTTAAAGGCTTCCTCATATGCTTCCCACAATATAAGCATGTAATAACTATATGTGGCTCTCTCCTAGATTGCAGGCGAACCCGAGAACTCACACCAGGAAAAATGAAACGCTTGCAGTGTCTACATATGAGCATACGCTTCTCCCCCGGTATACGTACTCGGGCGCGCATAGATATTTTTCTTGCAATCTCAACATATCTCTGCGATAAATCCGGCCTCTCATGCAGCATTTTAATCGCCATATCAAATAGCCGTTCAATTCGGTTTAGGGCTATTTCCTTAATCTTTGCCCTGCTCGGCACCACCCTTTATTTCCCCCATTTTTATGAGATCGTATACACTCTTAAGGGCTATAATCCAGCTTAAATAGGAGTTTATTGAGGCCCTTAAAGCGGTTGTATCCCTCGCTTCAAACGTTAACATTACATATTCACCATTCCTTGAAACGTTGACCTTAGTCCGATACCTTAATATAGCTTTAGTCTCTGGACATATTGCCCTATAAGTGGCTTCGGCTTCCCTCTCGCTTGGATACCTAATACGCAGGGTTGCATACGCCTTCTTAATCATACATCCCACACAACATGTGAAATTCTTATGCGCGGGCCGATCTCGGTTCCGCTTAGTAGTCGGAAAAATGATATGATTGCCCAGCAATCTTCGCCTGCACTTATCTTCATGTATGCCTCATATCCCAATGTCTCAGCACCTCTCTTGAGTACCGGTACCTGGATAAAATTTGAGAGAGCTAACTTAAACTCCATTATTTCTAAATCCTCCTCCCCAACATCCTCCAAGAAGAGGAGACTAATTTTATCTTTAACCCATTCACGCGGTATATTAAACTCTCTCCGCAACTTGACACCAGATATGTAAAGTCGGGGCGGGCTCTCCTCAAATCCCTCATCAGTTATCCTAAAAAGCCTTATTCTCCCAGGACCGCCCTTCCATCTGTCGACAATAATGAACCTGTCAGAACCCATTTGAGCAGCTTTCTCTGCAACCTCGATCAAGCTCATTTTTCCACGATTAACCCTAGTAAGTTTAGGTATCGAGCGGGCTAAATCATTACATAAGCTTCTGATTCTTCTCGTGGGTCTATGAGAAGTCGTTATTAAAATCATTGGGGGAAATAAACCTTTTATGTACTTTTTGTACTCTGTTGGGCCGTTGCGCCAACCTTTGTAACCGGAGTGTATGCGCCGCCAGCAAATCTAAGCCCACATTTCTTACATACCCATATGCCAACACTTTCTCTACGCACAGCCTTGAACCCACACTGTGGGCAGGTATGCTTCTTCTTCATCTCAACGACTATGCTAATCCAGCGTCTCCTAACTGAAACACCATATCTTGCGCCGAACCCTCTAGCCGGGTTAACCTCTTTAACCAAGGTTACCTACCACCAACCTTCTTAATTCCTTAGCTTTCTCCCTAGCTATCTGAACAGCCTCTAAAATCTGTTGCGGTGTTAATGCTCCTCCGCCACCCTTCTGTAAAGCGCATATCTTGTCATCTTTATCAACGGCTACTGTTAACCGCGCACTCATAACCTCCTCCTCCTCAAGCCATGGATCAACCACCATTTTATCACCAATATTTGCGAAGGTTACGGTAACCGGGTAATTCTTTATTGGAAGGGGCATGTATTCCGAAGTTTTCTTGATCTCACCACCCTCAGCGACATAAACTGGCAACTTAGTGTTCATTAGAGCGGCTAATGCCGCCAACGCCGACGCATCTATCAAGTTACCATCATGGTTAAGTGCATATATGTCGATAAATAGGACGTAAACCTTCTTCCCGGGGATTAAACAAAGCTTCTCTAAGTCTATTGCATGCGACTCGCGTATCCCCCTATCAACAACTCTAGCAAGCTCAATAGCGTTCTCATCTGGCGGCCCAGGCTCAAACTCCGGTGAAGCTAGAGGCATAAACTCTGAATTGACTGTAAATGAGCCTTCGCTGGGCCTGTCGGGGAATGGTTCGCCGAGCTCGACCTTCACTCCAGCAATGACCTCGGTCTTTCCAAGTAAAACCCTCGCTGAGCCCTCAGCCCTCTCAATTATCCCCATTTCTACCTTAATTGGGCGGTACTCGGTTAAACCCCTACCATCAAGCCTCTTCCCAGAAGCTATCATTTGGTATATCTGTCTCTGCCTTATTCTAGACGTTATGATTGAAGACATGTCTCAACTTCCTCCTTTATCGCCACATACTTCGCCTTTAAGGCTTCCTTCTGCAATTTATATATTTGCTTGCATCCCTCCAGCGCTAGGTTAAGTGCCTGGTTAAACTCCTCATAGGTTAGCGTTCCATTCATCTGTAAGAGTGATATCTGTCCAAGACTAGGCATATATGCTACTGGCATATCGGCCTCACCCTCCTTATCCTCTATGTCATTAAGATCTAGAACGAGGACGCCATCAACCTTCCCCACAGCGCATGCGGCCACAAGATCCCTCATGGGTATCCCAGCATCAGCCAATGCTAATGCCGCCGCAGTTGTGCCAATACATCTTGTCCCACCATCAGCCTGTAATACCTCGATAAATATATCTATGGATGTCCTCGGAAACTTCTCTAGGAATACTGCTGGCTCAAGAGCCTCCCTTATAACCTTAGAGAGCTCTATCTCACGTCTAGTTGGGGCTGGTGGCTTACGTTCCTCGACAGAGAAGGTTGCCATATGGTACCTGCATCGTAATATAGCCCTGTCGGATAGAGCCAAGTGGCGTGGGTGGAGCTCCCTTGGACCATAAACCGCCGCCAAAGTTTTGCTCTTTCCCTGTTCAATGTAGGCCGATCCATCAGCATTACTGAGTACGCCGACCTCTATCTTTATTGGCCTGAGCTCGTTAGGTCTCCTCCCATCAATTCTCAAACCATTTTCATTGATTAACTTAACTTTCCCGCTCATGCTCTCACCCCTTCTCTCTTCTAATCATTTCAGCTATCCTATCAGTTAAACCAGAAGTATGGGCTTCCTGGGCAATTTTCTCAATTGCCAGGATGGCAAGCTTCTCATGCTCTGGAGTTGGGCCAGAAACTAATATTATACCATTCTGACCAACAGTTATCTTACACTCAGTTTCCCTCTTAAGGAGATTTATCATTGAGGCCCTCCGGCCAATTATTCTCGGTATCTTTGCCGGAGAAACTTTTACTATCTGCCCCTGCGTTATTTTCCCAAGTCCTGGCTCACGTATAGTGAGTAATGGATCCATAGTCCTATCAAACGCTATGACTTTCGCCAAAATTAAATCCCCAACATCTAGGAAGCTCGTCAAATCATCCTTTTGTTGTTTAAAAGGCTTATTTATTGCGTCAACAACCCTCAGGAGAGCCTTATATGGCGAGTTTATATCGACAACCCAACCATTAACATTTACATCTTCAATTCTTCCAATTACCTGATCACCGGGGGATGGAATATAGACGGAGTTTAAGGCGATTACCTGGACTGTTTTCCCCTGATACTCAACAAGCCCTAGCCTGCTTGCATATATCTTATTCCCAATCCTATAAGTATTATTCCCAGCTATATAATCCCCTTCAGCTAACAGTTCCCCCGGGGTTACAATCTGTCTATTCTCAAAGTAATTCATGTTGGACCCTCCAAAAGGATACTATGGACCTATTTAAGGATTTTTACCTCAACGTTTCCACGGGTCATCTCGCCAATTTTTTCTAAGAATGGGCCGTATAGCCCTGCAGGCATCTCTAAGATAACTGATAGTGATCCATCAGTCAACCAGTTTTCATTCTTTATAGTGCCGAAGGACTTAAGGGTTCCATAAACTTTTCCTGCATATTCTGGCGGCACCTTAACCGCAATGGATATCCTTTCAATGCTTATTGGCAGTACTGTTCGTATAGCTTTAATAGCCTCATTAGCTTGCTCCTCAACGCTCTTAAATGGATCCACAGAAAAGCCAACTTGCTCAAGAGCTTGCTCTATGCGCGTTGGAGGATGCGGAAGCTTGGTTCTTGGGTCTACAGCGTTACGCGAGATGAAGTCAATTATTTGCCTACGCTTCTCTTCAATCAATTGCCTCCTCTGCTGGGCGGTTATCTGCAATGTCCCCTTCCTAAGTATAATCTTCGCTATCTCTACAGGATCTGTTGTTCCAAAGGCTTCTTTGAGCTTCTTCTCAGACGCCCTTAAACCTTTGCTTGCGTCAGTAAATACTTCATCAATTACCAAGACGTCAGACATCGAGACAGACTTACCACTACGAAAGGCAAAAGCGGTATCGGGTTTCACCAATATCTCAAAGTTTTCCCCATTTATATTTATGCGCGCTATAGTGTAGTTTCGGCTCATCGCCCCTCGCTACCCATAATCTCTTTCATGTAATTTTCTATCTCTTCATCCGTTAGAAGCCTAAACTTCTTTGTCGAGACTGGAATAACGGCCACCCTAATCCTAGGCTGTTCTCCTCTAGCCTGCATAGACTTAACTAGACATTTAATGGTCAGCTTTATAGCCTCTTCCAGAGTCATATCATCGCGATACTCTTCTTTAAGTATGTTTTCAGCTGTCTCACGCCCTATCCCTATTGCAACCGCTTTATAGGCTCTGTAAGTCCCGCTGGGATCCGTAGTAAATAGCTGGCATCCGCCCTTATCAACGCCGGCGAAAATTATAGACACGCCAAATGGTCTAACTCCTCCATGCTGTGTATACATTTGCTTTATATCACCTATCCTTTTAGCAACCATCTCTATATCTACTGGCTCATCGTACATCAACCTATTTGTCTGAGCAAATATTCTAGCTTCATCAACCAGTACGCGCGCATCAGAGCTCAATCCAACAACGGCAGCCCCAATATGCTCATCAACCTCATATATCTTCTGAGTGAATTTTGGATTCTGTAGCTTTGATTCAATCTTCTCCTCGGCTCCTATTACGGCCCCTTCTGAGCATATTACGCCAACTATTGTTGAACCCCTATAAACTGTCTCTAGGGCATATTCTACTTGGAAGAGCCGCCCATCTGGAGAGAAAACAGTGATGGCTCTATCATACGCTCCCGGAACAGCAAACACGGACATCTCCGAAATCCCCTCCTTGATTCTCTACATCATCTCCTTAGAATAGGAGAACGGGACTAAAATCTTTTATGAGGAACCCGGCTATATATTTTTATCTTTTTTCTCTCACAGCACCAATAACTTTCTCCGCTGCAGATACACAGCTTAGAAGGTCATCAATAGTCGATAGAAGGGTTGCCATATTATCGCCGCGGTAACTTATGACTGAAACAACATTCTCCCCAATTGACCGCGTTTCCACGGTCAATTCCTTTGGACACATGAGGTTGTCTGGTGAGACGCTATTAGATATCGCCAACGCCTCTTCAGAGCTATCGTATACTAGGGTTATTTCTGCATCAGCCTCCATTCCTTCTCCCCATCAAGCATTCTCCTACAAGCGAGTTAACGTACTTTAAGAATGACATCTTTTGTTCATAGGGTATCTGCGCTCCAGCCGCAATATCATGGCCACCGCCTATACCAGAGCATCTCTCAGCAGCCACACGTATTATTTCCCCAAGATTTACTCCCATCTTAACCAAAAAGTCTGAGGCACGCGCAGATATTTTGATAACTCTTTCCTTTGGCATAAAAGAGTAGGCTATTAACGGTTTATTTGGTTTAGGAAGGTTTGTTGATATTATTGTCGATATAGTGCTTATTGTTTTCTCATCTATATCCTTCTCCCCATGCAGAACGTAAATGTATTCCCATTCCTCAATACGATCTGAATTCTCACTGAGCCAAGCAAGATATTTGCCGACCATTTGCCTATACTCATCCAGCGTCTTTAAAGCCTCTTCATAAGCTCTTTTCCTATCCCCCATACAAACCGCCACGCCTAAACTCGGCACACCCATTCTTCCAGTTGCATTTAAGAGGAGGGCAAACTCTCTGGCATCCCTAAGGGGGGTCCAAGGCTCTTCTCTAACGAGGGTATAAACCGTTCCAATAAGGCTCATCGCAACATCACTCTTAAATCCTTTTGAGATCAAATAGTCGTGCAGTGCCGAGAAAAGCTTACGTTTCTCCTCTTGAGAAAGATCTCTTAAGGCTCGCCACCTATCATTCTCTTTGAGACTGATATTGAGACTACTCAGGAAGGCCAGACACTTATCCTCTTCACCACTTATCCCCGGGATGTATGGATTTGTGAGGTAGGCAAGCGCCTTATACACTGGCCGCGTCTCCCTGCCGAAGAGGAGCAAATCCGTCTCAACATTAAGGAAGCCAGTTTCAATAGAATCTTTAACAATGATATCATTAAGTCCACCCAGCCTCCTTCCCTCATACTTATCTTGCAGATCACCAAGTGCTCCTACAACAGCCAAATGAGCTAAATCAGAGTTCCTTTCGTCCATAAGCTTGGCGATGAAATATGATATTCCAGCCGAGCTTATATCTCTTGATCCATCTATCCCAAAGAGGTGTGGATTAACGTGCAGGAAATTCTCCCTGGGGTTCCCGATGGGCTGGTGGTGGTCGAGTATAATTATGCGCTTTTTCTCGAGTTTAGCACCTAAAATGTCGAGATAACCGCTTCCCATATCGGTGAATATTGGCAGCAAATCCTCCCCAGCATATAAAGAGACTTCCTCGGCAATCCTCCACTCCATCCATCTCTCTATCCTAATCGATAAAGTTGCCCCAGCCCTTATGAGAGCTTTGCCCAGTATCCCTGCAGCCGATATGCCATCTGCATCCAAATGCGAGATTAAAAGAATTCGCATCCCCCTATCAATACTCTTGAGAATCTCCTCTGAAACCCTCTTGGTTTCCTGAATGAACTCATTTACGCGATCCTTACCCGCCATATGAACCCCATTAACTTATGGAGGCGACCACCGTTTTATACTCCCAGTTGGGAGGCAGTATACCCCTCTCCTTATAATATTCTGCTAGACGGTGTATCCTCGACTCAACCAACTGAAGGGCCCTCTTGTTATGCGTATCCTTCTTATGCTTCTCCAAGTGCGCTATTATACGCATAGCCTTCCTAATGAGGTTCTCCAGGTCCTCCGGTATTTTAGGTGCCAGACCATTCTCTCTCAGAATTTCAAGTATCCCCTTACCAACTATGGATTTAACAAGCGGTATACCATATTGATCACGGAGTATTATACCTATCTTGCTCGGCGGATTTCCCTCCCTAGCAAGCTTAATAACTAACGCTATAACCTCTTCAGGAGTGTATTTACACCAACTAGGCGGCCTCTTCCCAACAGGTCTAGTGGAGTGGGAGCGACCCTTCTCCTTCTTAGGCAAGATTAGTCCTCCAGCAAACTTCTAGGTTTAAAGGCACTATTAATTTTTACTTTTATACGTCACTGCCAATAAATAAAGATATCTTTAAAAATTTAAGCTACATAGTTTTCTTTAGATTAGTTCTTTAAGAGCTGGTAACGATGTGGAATAAAATAGTGAGTTACATAGGCAATTATCCTGAAAGACTTATTGTTGCAAAAATATTGATTAAGTATGGTTTGAGTGTTAGAGGCGGAAAAATTTATTGTGGAAACATACTTGTGCCAGTGGTTAGAATAAGCCGTGCTGCTAATGTTGATAGAAGAACTGTTGTCCAAACGATAAAGATGATAGAAAGTAATCCAGAACTAAAGGTTATTTTTGAAAATCTAAGCCCTGCAGGCCCCTCTCTCCGTGAGGTGGCAAAATACCTAAACTTCGGGGTTCTTGAGATAACACCCGTGGACGCTAGGATGCCAGGGATATTGGCTGCAGCCGCCTCCCTAATAGCCAGCAAAAATATAAGCATACGACAGGCAGTGGTCGACGATCCGGAGCTCACGCCAGAACCGAAACTGATTTTGATAACTGAGACAAAAATACCTGGCGATCTGATACCAGAGTTCCTTAAAATAAAGGGTGTGGAGAAAGTCTCGGTCTACTAGGGTTAGACTATGATTAATCTATTCTGGATAACCTCCTCATCTTTTCTAGCAGCCCTCTCAGGAGCCACAGTTCCAGGACCAGTTTTCGCAGTAGTTTTCTCAGAATCAATTAAAAATGGTAAGGCTGCTGGCCCCCTAATTATTTTAGGACACTTCTCAATCGAGGGTGTAATGATGTTAATGGCCTTTACGGGTTTGCAACATGTTCTGCAGTTTGAGGGGGTTAAGATGGCAGTTGGCTATATTGGCGGCATCATACTAGTTCTTATGGGCTTAAAATCTATTTTTGATGCATTTAGAATGCGAATTGACAATACATTGAGTAAAAAAGATTTAGTTGAGCATAAAAAGACACCTATGTATAAGCTGATTTCTCTAGGCTTCTTAACTAGTTGCTCAAATCCATATTTCTTTTTGTGGTGGCTAACAACGGGTTTCCCAATAATGATTAACTCTATATCTATAGCCGGGGCTCTTGGCTTCATTCTCTTCCTGGTTGGGCACTCCTCCGCAGACCTTCTCTGGTTTAGCTTTGTAAGCTACTCTGCGCATGAAAGTAGAAGAGTTCTAAACGAGAAGGCCCTTAAAATAATACTCTTAGTTAGTTCAGCCTTTCTCGTCACTTTCGCGGCCCACATAATTCTCTCGACAGCAATGTCACGTTAATATTCGGGTCTATATGAGTGTAAAAGACTAGCAAAACACTTTTACTTTTATTCCTCATTAATACTTTATTCTTAGTGTTGCCAGTAATCTATTTTAGAGAGATTGGCTGATTACTTTGAGCGCAGCAGATCAGCAGCAGATTCAGGAGAAGAGGATGAAGAATGCATTCGATTTGCTAGCCCGTCCTCTACGTAAGCTCATTGAAGAGAAAGGATTTAAGGCTCCTACTGAGCCACAGGAGAAGGTTATACCAAAGATACTCGAAGGAAAGAATGTGCTTTTAATATCGCCAACAGCCAGCGGAAAAACAGAAGCAGCCTTCCTCCCAGTTCTACACATGCTCATTCAAGCGCCCAGGAAAGAGCATGGAATAAAAGTCCTGTATATTACGCCTCTAAGGGCCCTAAACCGTGACATGCTTGAGCGGTTGGAATGGTGGTGTAATAACTTAGATATCAAGCTGGCCGTTAGACATGGTGATACAGATATAAATGAGCGGGCAAGACAGGCAAGAAGCCCCCCTGACGTACTAATAACTACGCCTGAAACCCTCCAATCAATATTAGCTGGCAGGGTCATGCGCCGCCACCTCCAGTCAATACGCTGGGTAATAGTTGACGAAGTTCACGAGCTAGCCGATAGCAAACGCGGAAGCCAGCTAGCATTAGCTCTTGAGAGGCTTAGAGCCATATCTAACAGGGATTTTCAGATAATAGGTCTCTCCGCAACGATAGGTACTCCGGAGAAAGTTGCCCAATTCCTGGTCGGTAATAACAGACCAATAGAAGTTATTAAGGTTCCAGTTGCCAGACTAATGAAGATACAGATACTTTATCCTAAACCAGAACCACAAGATTATGAATTGGCTTCAAAGCTATACACTCACCCGGAAGTCGCTGCGAGACTCAGGGTCATGCGTCAGCTGATAGAGAAGCATAATTCAACCCTCCTCTTTACGAACACTAGAACGATCTCCGAAATCCTAGCAAGTAGATTTAAGATATGGGATGTGAACTTTCCAGTCTCGATCCACCACGGCTCCTTAGCTAAGCCATCTAGGATAGCTGCCGAGAAGGGGTTGAAGGAGGGGGAGCTACGAGGTCTTGTCTGCACAAGTAGCCTGGAGCTCGGCATAGACGTTGGTAGAATAGATTTAGTTATCCAGTATATGAGCCCACGACAGGTAACAAGATTAATACAGCGGGTTGGTAGGAGTGGTCATAGGATTGGTCACATGGCTAATGGCGTGATAATTACCATGGACTCGGATGACACATTAGAAGCGATGGTCATAGGCAGAAAGGCTTATGCTGAAGAGCTTGAGCCAGTAGATATACCGGAGAAGCCGCTGGATGCCCTCGCCCACCAAATAGCTGCCCTCTTACTTAAGAAAAAACGCGTAAAGGTCGAAGAAATATATGATCTCTATAGAAGAGCATACCCATATAGAGACCTATCTATCGACGAAATAAATAGGGTCTTAGATTACATGCATAATAGGTTTCCGAGACTGGCCTGGGTATCATTCGACGAGGGTGTACTCCTTAAACCACGCAATTCGAAAGCTCTCTTTGAGTACTTCTTCGAGAACCTCTCAATGATACCAGACGAGAAACACTACTTGGTGATAGATAAGGAGACTGATACAGCCGTGGGCTTACTTGACGAGGCTTTCGTCGCCGAGTATGGTAAACCGGGGGTTAAGTTCATCATCCGTGGTAGTCCGTGGAAGATAGTGAGCATAGAGGGCGACAGGATTTATGTGAAATCAGTTGAGGATCCAACCGGGGCCATTCCGAGCTGGGTTGGGGAGGAGATACCCGTCCCATTTGAGGTCGCACAGGAAGTGGGTTCAATAAGAGCGTTTGTGGAGGAGAAGATTAAAGCTGGCTTCACTCCAAACGAGTTGGCGAGGGAACTCTCTAAGAAATATCCAGCGGACGAGAAGACGATACTCGATGCAATAGCTGAAACTGTTGAGCACGTGAAGCTCGGCTATCCCGCTCCAACAGATAGGCGTATAGTAGTGGAGGAGTGGGAGGACTTCATAGTATTACACTGTAACTTTGGCTCCTTAACAAATAGGGCTCTCGCACAAATTTTAGGCCACGTTCTCTCAGAGGTGACTGGCTACTCGATAATAACCCAACATGACCCCTACAGAATATTCATCCAAGCCGTAGAGAGAGCCGAGCCAAAAACCGTTATCAAAATCATTTATGACCTAAAGGATTATAATGAGGAGCAAATAAGGGATCTCATCACCAGAGCTGTTATTAAAACTGGCATATTTAAGAGACGCCTAATACATGTTGCTAGAAGGTTCGGTGCGATACAGAAAGATGTTGACTTTGAGAGCATAAGCTTAAGAAACCTGGTTAAGAGTTTTGAGGATACTGTAATTTATGAAGAAGCTTTAAAGGAGGTCTTCACGAAAGACCTAGATCTTAAAAATTTGATAAAGGTTTTCGGCATGATAAGGCGAGGTGAGATAGAGATAGTATATATGGAGACTGGCGGTGAGCTCACGCCCATAGCCCGTGTCGGAATGGAGCGTGTGAGTATGAAAACCGATTTAATACCGCCAGATAAGATGCGGAGGATTCTGATAGAGTCCGCTAAAGCTAGGCTTCTAGGAGAGACGAGAACCTTCATCTGCACCGAGTGCTGGGATTACATAGAGATGATAACCTTGAAGGATCTACCCGATAAGCCATTGTGCCCGAAATGTGGTTCTCCCAGACTCGGTATACTTGAAGTTGAAGAGGAGGAAGCGTATCCACTTATAGAGAAGAAAGAGGAAAAACTAAATAAATGTGAGGAGTATCTCAGGGAGGAGGCTCTTAAAACGGCGAGTCTCGTCGCAGAGTATGGTAAGGCTGCAGCCATAGCCCTCTCCGGTAAAAGGCTCCGAATAAGCGATGTGAAAGAAATACTCTCTAAGGAGAGAACCCTGACAGATAGATTTTTTGAATTAATAATAGAGGCTGAGCGGGAAGCTCTTAAAAGAAGGTTCTGGTAAAAATAGAGAAGAGTTGGAGAGAGGGTGTTCAGCCCCCTCTATAGCGCCTAGTCTCCTACATCAGAAAAAGTTTAGTGTTAAAAGTGGATTTAATAAGGCTATTATTATAGAAGTGGCATAGATTAAAAATTTTGTGGGGTATTGAAAAATATTTAATGTAGCTGTAGTTTTTGAGCCCCTTCCTATTTAGCTTTTCGTTTGGCCCTAACTGCAAAGTAGCCTGCTGCAACAGCTATGATTACTACTATTACTACTATGGTAATTATTTGTTCTATTGGTATTGTTGGGGCTGCTGGTGCTTCTGGTGGAGCCGTGGGTGGAGTGGTGGGCGGGGCAGTTGGAGGAGTAGTTGGTGGGGCTGTAGGTGGTGTTGTGGGCGGAGCTGTTGGTGGAGTGGTGGGCGGCGCAGTAGGCGGCTTCCAACCAACTGGAGTAAGCTCCTGTACTGCTAAGGGTCTCCAAGGTATACGGAATCCTCCGCCACCAGTCCACCTTGTCACGACGTCAAAGTTCCAATTGGTAAATCTATTTGTTCTATAGGCCCATATCCAGAGCGGGTAATGTACTATAGTTATTAATGGCAGATGCTCCGCCTGTATTTTGACAATCTCTTTGATGCATTCTACCATTTCTTCATAGCTTAAGCTTTCAAAAGCTCTTCTGACTAACTCATTGACCCTCTCAGCTGCTTCGGGTGCGGTTATATGCCAGCCTGTAGCCGCCAAGTAGTTGATTCCCCTTATTGGCATCAGGAACCATCCTAGGTCAGACCATATATTCGAGATTTCTCCGTCTGTGAAGGCGGCAAAACCGTAATCCCGCTTGCCCTCTTCAGCAAAGAATACTGCCGCAAAGAAGTCCGGTATCATTAGCGGCTGGAAACTGCTTATCTCTATACCTATCTCCCTCAAATAACTGGAAATTGCCTCCGCCACCCTCAGTCTTACCGCCGTTAATGGAACCATCTCCACAAGAAACTTAAAGCTCAGTCTTGTCCCATTTGGCGTTACTCTTACGCCATCCGGCCCCCTATGAAAGCCTAACTCATCAAGGATCCTATTAGCCTCAGCTATACGCTCCTCCTTAGTTTTACCCCACCCTGGCCATACAGCCTCTGGAACATAAACTTCACGCCACGTGGTGAAGTCCCAGAGCGTACGGTTAGCGGGTACACCGTAACCCATAAAGTAGAAGTTTGCTATCTCAACCTTATCTATGGCTAACTCAATTGCCAGCCTAACCTCTTTAATGTTAAGCGGATATATTCTCGTATTTATGAAGAGGATCTCTTGATTTCTGTGAACTGGGTTAATCCAGATCTCTATATTAGGTTTACCAACAACTTGGGGTAGTAGGTAAAAGGGTAGCTCAGCTATGTCAACCTCATCCTTCAGGAGAAGGAATGGATACAATGAGAAGTCGGCAACGAACCTGAGTAAGACGCCGTCTATTTTTGGTATCGATTCAGTCTTCCAATAGTCCGGTCTCTTCTTAAAGAGCCACCATTCACCAGGCTTATATGAATCGTAAATGAATGGGCCGGAGGTTATATGCTTGCTGGGGTCATCAATAAAGTCGTAGCCCAGCGGGTCGGTTAGCTCACTCCATATATGTGATGGCAGCACGATACTGATTCCAAAATCCACATCCCATCTGAACCAAGGCTTAGTCGTTATAAATTCCACGGTATAATTGTCAACGGCTCTAACCTCTTGAAGAATACCCTGCAATATTGATGGAAATGCATACTGCATTATTAACTTCCACGTGAATTCTACGTCTTTCGCAGTGACTGGTTTTCCATCGCTCCACTTAGCCCTCTCGTCAAGGTGGAAAACATATCTAGTGCCATTATCAAGTATCTCCCAACTTTTAGCTAACCAAGGAACTAAGCTATCATTAAATGTTTTTAAGATCAAGGTTTCATAAAGTAAACCTGAAAACCACACTGTTTGACAAATATCGGTAGCCGCCTGTAATGGGTTAAACGTTCTTGGCGGACAGTCCGTGGGAATACGCAATATATACTCTTCAGCTCTCGCGGTAGGCGTTATTGGCGTTGCAAGTATAATGAGTATTAGAAGAGCTGTCAGGAACAAACTGGCCGCAGCCTTTGAATTCAATTTAAACACCTCACTTCAGTGAAGAGAACAACCATTATTTAAGACTTTTTTATTTTTCTGAAATTGTCGTTTCATCCATTTTTGAGATAAATAAATTTTCAGTATCACCATAGTTTTCTTCTCAATCTTGAGTCCCGAGAAGTTGAAATTATTGAAGTGGGTGATTAAGAAAAGAGCCTAGTAGAACACGGCAAAAGCGTAAGGCAAAAATATTGCTTTAAACATTTAGGTGAAAATTAGGAGGGTGGAGGTGAACTAGTTGGCTATAGCTCCATTTGTAGCTTCTCCTGAATCAGTTATACGCAGACTTTTACAAATGGCTGAGCTGAAACCCGGTGAAATATTTTTTGATCTGGGCGCGGGTGATGGTAGACCAGTAATAATTGCTGCTAAAGAGTTTGGGGCATATGCAATTGGCGTAGAGCTCAGAGAAGACCTAGTTAAACAGGCTATGAAGAAAGTGATTGAGCTGGGCTTACAGGATAGAGTTAAAATTATTCATGGCAACTTATTCGATGTTGACATAAGTATGGCGGATGTCGTCTACTTATATCTAACCACCAGTGCGAATGAAAAGATCAGGCCTAAACTTGAGAACGAGCTTAAGGAGGGCGCGAGAGTTGTCTCACATGACTATGAAATAATAGGTTGGAAGCCAGTTAGAGTTGAACGCTTCTGTGAGGATAACCGTTTTGGCTTTCCAACACATACATTATATCTCTATAAGAAAGAAATAAGATGAAATTACTCCTTTAAGACCCATTTCACAAAATATTTCTGAAGCAAATCTTAGGTCCTAGACACTTCTTTACTTCATATTCACAAATTAATGTTTATTAGGAAGCATTCTTTCTAGGTATTTCTAGAACAGGGAGTCATATATGGTCTTTGTCCCATGGAGATACGTGAATTTATGGCGCTGTAACGGGTGTGGACTATGTTGCAGGGAGTTTGAAGTAGTCTTGACATTTAAAGAGTGGCTGAATATAACAAAGATTTATGGGGTGGGGGTCACAAAAGCTGGGTTAAATAAGCTTTATATAGGTAAAAGAGCTGATGGCTCATGCGTCTTCCTATATCCGGGCCCAAATGGGAGGTGGTTATGCGGCTTACAGCATATTAAACCATTGGCGTGCAAGCTCTGGCCATTTAAAATCCTCAGCAAACCGAAATACGGCCACGCTTCTGAGGCGCTCTTTGAGTATCTAGATCAAAAGTTCTACGTTTACATAGATCCATTCTGCACTGGAATACGCTGGGGCGAACCGTCAGCGGAGCTTATCCATAAAGTGATACCAGAATTTATAGAAATAGCTTTAGGCCTCAGACAAAACCAATTATACTCAACGATGATTATTAGGCCAGCCTTCTTCCCAATTAAATTAAAAGACAACTTTTAGACCCATTTCTCCATGCTTGACATACATCCAGCTGAAAAGAGAGCAAAAATCCTCTAGAATTCTGCTGAACTCTCTCAAGAAACCATTTATCAGAAGTCTTTTATACCCTCAAAATAATTTTGATAAAGTGGGTGCATGAATTGACGGAAGAGGAAAAGAAACTTAAAGTGACAATAGACTTTGGTTCTTCATTTAAGTTTTGGCTCGCCTATTTATTGGTTCAGATAATAGCTATGCTGATTGCCGTGGCGGTAATCGCGGCAATTATAGGCCTACTAATAGGCCCCTTAACACGGACATTTCCACCAGCAGGCTTTATAATCATCGCCCAAAGAATCCTAGGCTTAACCTGACTACTCTCCCTCTCTTTTTTAAATCTTATCAGAGAACACAAAAACTTTATAGCAAGAATTATAAGAATATTGTGAAGGTATAAAATTAGGAAGCGGGCCGGTCGTCTAGCATGGTTAGGACGTCTGCCTGACAGCGAGAACCGGGAGGCGCAGAAACCCTCTAAGAGGGTTCTGTAAGGTCGCCGGTTCAAGTCCGGCCCGGCCCACCACCTTTTGGGTTTAAGTCCCTTAAATATAATCTCTATTGTTTTATTTTGGTGGTTGTTGGTTGGCCAGTCGGGCCAAGTATAGTTATTTACTTAATGAGATGTTGATGTTAGGCATCGAGGTTAATAGGAAGATTAAGGGTGCCCGCAACACGCCATCGCTCCGAGATGAGCGCGCCCCAACAGAGCAAGAGCTTAGACGAATTTTCCTTTCGACTGATAAGAAAGCTAAGTTGTTTTCTTTTCTTGCCTATTAGATGACTGTTAATTTTATTTCTTACCCTGATCTTTTAGCCGCATTACTAATGACTTCAAGATCCCTGTCCCATGTAATTAGCTCTTCACCCTGTTTATGGCTATTGAGACCACTAGTAGATCTGAGAGAGCTTGGGGCTTACCTAATTCAAGGAGCCTATGGGCCATTATGAAGTCATGTCGGATAGGGAATATAACTCTACTACTAAAAAATTTATAGTAGACTATTCTAGGGAATTCAACCAATGTTACAGCTGTTATATCTTCGTTGATGGGCTTCCTAGATTTCGCCCTATCCACGGTAACGCTTGTATCGAGAATGGTCATCGAAGCCTCTCCCTCTCCTTCTCTTCAAGGGATTCAACCCCGCGTGCTTCGACTTCTTCAATTAGATCCTCGGAGCCCCCTGAAAAATAGAACAGATCATTAGCGTAGGGAAAACTAACTAACAATTTATTAGGGCAAACACAATAATTTTTTGGGTGCGTGGATGCAGGATAAAGCTGGTGTTATACGTTTTAGTGTTTCGCTTCCTCCATCAGTCGTTGAAAAATTTGATAATGTTTGGAAAAGCATGGGTTATGGAAACCGCTCTAAGGCGGTTCACGATGCTATTCAAGCTTTTATAAGCGAGTTTAAGTGGACATCTTCTGAGACTGAGCATGTAGCTGGCGCTATCTTAATCTTATATCAGTTGGATAAGCCAAATCTTGTGGAGGAGATCATAGGTTTACAACATAAGTTTATGGACATCATAACTTCAACAACACATATACATTTAAAGGAAGAGACATGCCTAGAAATAATTGCGGTTAATGGGAAAGTGGGCGAAATAAAGAGACTAGCTGAGGAAATAATGACGAAAAAAGGTGTTAAACAAGTTAAAGTTGCTGTAGTGTCTCCCTAACATACGGTTATCTTACTTCCTCTAAAATAATCCTTATTGTCAGCTATTAACCGCAAATTTTAAATACGATTAGTCGTAAAAATTTTTACGACTAATCGTAACTGGGGGGCACATTATTACTGAAGTATCTAGTGTTGTGGAGGAGTATCTTGAGGTGATTTATAGGCTTCAGGAGCGCTATGGTGTCGCTAAGACAGGTGATCTAGTAGATATGTTAGGGGTCTCCCCTGGGACAGTAACAAATACTATTGAAAGACTTGAGAAGATGCTTCTAGTTATTCGTGAGCCCTATAAAGGTGTGCAATTGACTGAAAAAGGTAAGAAAATAGCCCTTAACATTATTAGGAGACATAGGCTTTTAGAGAGACTTTTATTTGACATTTTGGGGGTTGAGTGGTGTAAGGTTCATGAATTAGCTTGTAACCTTGAGCACTGGATAAATGACTACGTTGCCAAAAAGATCGAGCATATCTTAGGCTTCCCAAAGAAGTGCCCTCATGGGAACCCGATCCCAACAGAGGATGGTAAAATATTTGAGGAGGTGGAGCATCCGCTCTTCGAAGTTAATGTTGGTGAAAGAGCCAAGATCTCAAGGATACTTAAGGAGGAGGGCGCCACCTTAAGTTACCTTGAAGGAATTGGAGTGGAGCCTGAAAAGATCATAGAGGTCATGGAGAAAAGTCCGCTAAATGACTTAATAATAATTAAGGTAAATGGAGGGGCCCGCACATTAAGCCGTGAAGTTGCCTCACTCATAATGGTTAGAAAAACTTAGAAGGTTTTAATTGAGGTGATTTACATGGAGATTCCGCTGACGGAGCTGAAGGAAGGAGAGACCGGCGTGATCACTAGGATAGAGATTGGTTTTGGTAGGGGATGGCGTTGGGGCCGCGGGATTAGGAAGAGGCTCGCCGATATGGGCTTAACGCCGGGGACAAAGGTCACTATCATTAGGTCCGCGCCACTTAACGGGCCGATTGAGGCTCATGTTAGGGGCTATAAGCTCGCTATCGGCAGAGATATTGCTGAAAGAATCTTTGTGGAGGTTCAGAGATAAATGGAGAAGAGGATACGGGTTGCGCTAGCTGGAAATGCGAACGTTGGGAAATCCGTAATATTTAATCAGTTAACAGGCCTTCACCAGCATATCGGTAATTGGCCCGGTAAGACTGTTGAGAAGGCTGAGGGTGAACTTCACTTTAAAGGATACACAATAGAAATTATTGATCTACCAGGCATATACTCGCTATCAACTTTCTCACTCGAGGAGCTCATTTCAAGAGAATATATAATTAATGAAAGGCCAGACGTTGTTATTAACGTTGTTGATGCATCTGTCTTAGAGAGAAACCTCTTCTTTACGCTCCAGCTGATGGAGCTTGAGATCCCGCTAATCATAGCCCTTAACCAGGTGGATGTTGCTGAAAGAAAAGGGATAAAAATAGATTATAGAAGACTTGAGGAGATATTAGGCGTACCAACCGTCCCAACAATTGCCATTAGGGGTAAGGGCATACATGAACTGCTGTTTAAAGTTATTGAAGGCTTTGAGAAAGGGTTTCGAAAGCCAGCCCCCATAAAGTATGGCAGCGAGATTGAGACTAGAATAAAGATGTTGGAGGAGGCTTTAAGGGGCGCGGGTTTAAGTTATCCGCTTAGATGGGCTGCCATAAAGATCCTTGAGGGAGATGAGGAGGTTATAAAGGAGGTTAGGAGAGTTAGACCGGAGGCCCTAACTCTAGCAGAAAAGATGGCTAAAGAGATCGAAGAAATACATGGCCACCCATGTCCAACAGTAATAACTTCAGAGAGATACGAGGTTGCTGGCAAGATCGCTAGGGAGGTTCAACGGATCCTCCCAACAATAAAGCTTCCACTAAGTGATAAGATAGATTATTTAACGACGCATAAAGTTTATGGCTACATCATAATGGCCATAACCATTTTGGTAACCTTTTATGCGGTCTTCGGCTTGGGAAATTTCCTTTCAGAAGTTCTAACTAATGTACTTTACGGTTATGAGACGATTTTTGTTGGGATCTTAGGCTCAGGTCTGCTCAGAGACCTTATTTGGGGCGGAGTTATAGAGGGGGTGATAGCGACAATAACTATAGCATTACCCTACATAGTCCCATTTTACTTAATACTTTATGCCTTAGAGGATTCTGGTTATCTGGCTCGAATAGCATTTTTAATGGATGCATTTATGCATAAGATTGGGTTACACGGTAAGGCCTTCATACCCCTAATACTTGGTTATGGATGTAATGTTCCAGCCTGCCTAGGTTGCAGAATAATGGAGACTGAGAGGGAGAGACTTATAGCTGGTTTTTTGTCAACACTTATTCCATGCGCAGCCCGCTCCGTTGTAATACTTGGGCTTGTGGGGAAGTATCTTGGAGTAGAATGGGCCCTCTACCTCTATGTAGTAGACTTAGCAATAGTGTTCATCTTTGGCAGAATTGCATTTAAGGTTCTTCCCGGGGAGGCAATGGCGCTCATAATGGAGATGCCTGATTATAAGACACCACATTTAAAGACCGTTATTAAACAGACGTTGTTCAGGCTTGAAGAGTTCCTAAAAATAGCTTTTCCGGTGATAGTTATTAGTGGATTAATAATTAAAGCCATGGATCTTTTAAACGTTCTGTATATTGTTTCAAAGATAATGAGTCCGGTAACAGTGGTTTGGCTTGGGTTGCCAGAGATACTTGGAGTATTATTGATACTTGGCGTGCTGAGGAAGGAGCTCACCCTAATATTGCTTGCCACTCTACTGGGCTCACAAAATCTTCACGAGCACCTGACACCACTCCAGATGCTCACATTCTCGCTTATAGTAATGCTTTATGTGCCCTGCGTTGCAACAATAGCGACATGTATCAAGGAATTTGGTTGGAAGAAAGCTATGTTAATAGCAGTTATTGAAGTATTTTTTGCAATCCTTTTAGGCGGTCTATTTTATAGAGCCCTCATGGCGCTGGAAATATTCAGGTAGAAGAAAAAACAATTAATTTTGGGTCTAAGACCTCTAAATATGGCTACAATTTTTTATCAGATAAGATTACTAAGGACTTCAACATAAAAGTGCACTTCATCTTTCTGAGTCAGGACTACTTAGACATGCTCGTCAAGCCGAAATATGATTATGGAAGCCAAATGAACCCCTGCATAGATTGCGGCGATAACTACAAGGTAAAAGTATTATGTAGACACAAAGATAGGGAAGAGGAAGATAACTGTAGTGCCATTGAGTGATGATGAAATAGCAAGTTATAGGGTATAATTCAAGCCACAGAACACCAGGTTAATCTGTTAACTATATTCAGATAGCCTTAAGGGCTGGTTAAATATAAGGTTTGATTAAAGATGATGGGCTGCCCAGCGATCTCTATAAAATTTAAAAGTATTTTAGAAGTGATGGGGATATGGCCCTTAGAGTTGGTATACTCTTTAATTTGCCTATGAAGCCGCTGAAGGGCGAAGAAATAGACTACTTAGCTGAGGAAGAAATCTTAGACCAGGTAAATGCTGTACAAGAGGCCCTTGAAAGACTTGGCATCCATTACTGCCTTCTTCCAGTAGGGGATGACATTGAGGAAGTTATCAGGGCCCTAAAAACCAGTGAGCTGGACGCCGTCATAAATCTTTGTGAGGGCTTTATGGGGGATAGTAGCCTTGAGATGTGTATACCATCTATCCTTGAGCTTCTGAGGATACCATACACTGGATCTACACCGTTAACGCTGGGACTCTGCCAAGATAAGGGTCTAGCGAAGGCTGTTTTGAAGGCTTATGGTGTGCCAACGCCAGATTACTGCATCATGATGAAACATGATAAGCCTCATGTATCTCTAAGTTTTCCGTTAATTGTTAAGCCATTGAGAGAAGATGCGAGCATAGGCATTACTCGGCGCAGCTTCGTTAAGAACCTAATGGAGCTCAAGAGCCAAGTTGAGTATATAAATGATACCTATAGGCAGCCAGCCCTCGTAGAGGAATATATAAGTGGAAGAGAATTTAACGTGTCAATACTTGGCAATGAGAGCCCAATCGTTCTCCCAATATCTGAAATAATTTTTGATTTTGAAGATGAGCCGAAAATAGTTGACTATAAGGCTAAGTGGTTTAAGGAAAGCGAGGAATATATTAAGACCAGACCAGTTTGCCCCGCGGAGCTGGATGAAGATGTTAGAAGTAAGGTGGAGGACGCGGCGTTAAGGGCTTATAGAGTGCTGGGATGCCGGGATTACGCAAGGGTTGATATACGGTTTGAGGATAAGACTGGAAAGCCGTATGTCCTCGAAGTTAACCCAAACCCCGACGTATCCCCGGAGGCTGGATTCACTAGATCTCTAAAGGTTGCGGGAATCTCCTTTGAAGACTTTATTAAAAAGATATTAGAGTTTGCTCTGGAGAGGGCTGATAGAGGTTCTTAGCTGCATGGAAGATGATCTCTTATGGAAGCTTCACCAAATGTCTCTTCACGAAGAGGTGATGGATCCCATACCTCTTTAAGGCCTGCCAAAGGATTGTGCAGATAAGCTCTTCATATGTGAAGCCAGCGGCCCTAGCTGCTTCTGGTAGGCATGAGTGGGCATCGGGGTCTGGTATTAGTCCCGGTAATGGATTGACTTCTAAGACCCTCGGAACCCCATCCCCATCTAACCTTATGTCTATGCGGCATATATCTCTGCACTCCAAAATCTCGAAGGTTTTAATGGCTATTTCCCTTATCTCTTCATTAAGCTCAGGTGGAATGTCTGCTGGGCACCTAAATATATCCAGGGGTTTCTCAAGAGTGTCCCAAACCCACTTAGCCTCATAGGAGTATATTGGGCTTACACCTTTTGGTAGCTTGTCAAGCTGTATCTCAACTATTGGTAGGACATATGGCTCATCATTACCTATTAATCCAACGGTGAATTCTCTACCCGGCATAAATTCTTCAACTATGGCTGGCTGATGATAGTTTTCTATAATCCATGAGACCTGCCTCCTAAGACTTTCCTCATCTCTCACAAGAGAACTGCTTCTAATCCCTTTACTTGAACCTTCAAGTAATGGTTTAACAACTAGCGGGAAATTGAGACTACTATCAAGGTTCTCGTCGGCTCGTCTAAAAACCTGAAAGTTCGGTGATGGGATATCATATGCGCTTAAAACCTTATGCGTCATAGCTTTATTTAGGCATATAGCTAAGGTTGCCGGGCCTGAGCCAGTATATGGTATGCCAAGCATCTCAAGTATAACTGGTATATGCGACTCCCTACTTTCGCCAAGAAGCCCCTCAGCAATATTAAACACTATGTCTGGCTTGCATCTACGTAATCTCATGTAGGCGTTTTCGTCAGCCTCAATCTTTATTACTCTACATCCACCCTTCCTCAAAGCCGAAGCAATAGCGTTAACAGTGCTCTCCTCATCAAACTCTACATAGAAGTCTTCTGGTAAATTATCACCAGGCTTAACTTTTCTCCTAAGGTTATATGTTAAGCCAACTCTGAGGGGCATTAGAAAAAAGCACCCCAGTGCTCCTAAGCCACTTTACCTGGGGAATTCAAAGGAGTTAAGTATTGCATATAAACTTTGTAGTCTCGCCCCTCTGGAGGTATCTGCGGATAAACGAATAACTTCCCCTCATAGTTTCTTAGAACAATTTTTTCATCATCTATTGAGACAATATAGTTTGGCTGGATTGGAATCTTTCCCCCACCGCCCGGCGCATCTATAACGAACCTCGGCACGGCTAGCCCAGAAGTCCATCCAATGAGACTTTCAATTATTTTAAGTCCAACCTCAACCCTAGTCCTAAAATGATACGTTCCCTTCACGAGATCCATTTGGAATAAATAATATGGCCTAACGCGTATCTTAAGGAGCTTATGGACTAGGTTCTTCATGATCTCTGGGTCATCGTTAACGCCCCTTAATAGGACGGACTGGTTTCCAAGTGGTATCCCAGCGTCGGCTAATAATCCACATGCGCGCTCGCTCTCTTCAGTTATCTCACGTGGGTGCTCAAAGTGGACATTCACGTACAATGGGTGATACTTTTTAAGGATTCTACATAGTTTTGGAGTTATTCTCTGGGGCAGCGTGCATGGAACTCTAGTCCCTATCCTCAGTATCTCAACGTGTGGAATAGCCCTAAGTTTCTTTAAAAGGAACTCTATTTTCTCATCCGGCAGCATAAAGGGGTCTCCGCCTGAGAGAAGAACGTCTCTGATTCCTGGATTCTCACGAATATATTTGATTTGCGCTAGATAAATGTCGTCCGAGAATTTAATGGAGGGCTTACCAACCTTCCTCTTCCTAGTGCAGAATCTACAATATGTTGCGCAGCTATTTGAAACACACATCAAAACTCTATCAGGATACCTATGCACTAAACCGGGCACCGGGCTATCCCCTTCCTCATTAAGCGGATCCTCGTATCCATATGGATCCTGGAGTTCAAGTGGGTTTGGTATGCATTGCTTCCATATCGGGTCATCAACCTCTTCTATAAGATCGAAATAGTACTTTGATACAAACATTGGGTAAACTTCGGCAACAGCTTTTATGGGCTTAATGTCAACCTTAAACCTTTCAAGAATCTGCTCCGGTCTAGTAATGCTTTTCCGGAGAATACTTTTCCAATCTTCCCCCATATTTTATTTCGCGCGCCCACTGTAGCACCAAATGGTGCTACAGTAAGTATGTATGCCAAATACACTAACTATTAAAGTTTTCTATTAACATTTTTAGAGTTACCGTGGTTCATATCCTCAGCGTATAAGCAACCTCATTATGGCATACACCATCTTTAAAAATTATCCCCCTCCTAACTGTTTCAAGCTTGAAACCGAGTTTTTCCGCTACTCGTCTCATGACACCATTTTCCTCCAAAGTCTCTATAATAAGCTTTTTCACACCCCTATTTTTAGCCAGCTTTATCGATTCCCTAACGAGGGTCGATGCTATATTTTTACCCCAGTAATCCGGGTGAACGCTTATCCCTATACTCATTGCCTGCTCATCGCAATTATCAACACACCAGAGGGCTAAGAAACCAACGACCCGGTTATTCATCTTTGCAACCAAAACCTCAACCCTATCATTGCCGCGTAGCTTACTAAAGAAATCCTTGTACTCCCTAAGCTCCTCCTCAAATCCCTTAATCGTGTACTCTACAAGCCATTTCCTAACCAATGGATGGCACTCTATCTCAACAATATCTCTAATATCTTCATCACTTAGGGGGTTCATCTTGGCATTAATAATCTCAAGCTCCAAAGGGATCACCAGAAATTTTGATGCAACTGTAAGGGGTTTATTTAAACCTTAATAATATACCTTTAGATAAACTTTGGCTTCAATTCTTGCCGGGCTGAAGCCCATATTCTACATGTTCCCTCTATTCCAACCATGCACGACCCTACTGGTTTCTGGGGGGTACATGCCTTCATAAATAGTGGGCACTCTATTGGCTTTATCTTCCCTATTATAACCAGGTGGCATTGGCACCCCGGGGGGATATCCATCCCCCTCTCAATTCTAACACCATGCTTTTCATGGGCGTCATACTCCAAATATTCCTCCCTAAGTGCCAATGTTGAGTCTGGTATTCTGCCTAGACCACGCCAATTTCCGCTAACGACTTTAAAGGCCTTTTTTATAAGCTCCTTTGCCTTAACATTGCCATCCCATTTTACCGCCCGCTTATACTCGTTTTCTAGAATTGCTATGCGGTTCTTAATCTGTTTTAAGGCCATGTATATTGCAAGGAGGACATCTATCGGCTCGAAACCAGCTACGATTGTCGGCATCCGATAAACCTTCGGGAATACCTCGTATGGCTCTAACCCTATAATTGTGCTGACGTGACCCGGGGCTATAAAGGCATCTATTTGCAAGTCACCTATACCTAGCATGAGCTCCATGGCTGGTGGAATAAGCCTATGAGATATTAGGAAACTAAGGTTTCTAGGAGGCTTTTTGAGCACTTCATAAGCGGTTAAGGGGGCCGTCGTCTCAAAGCCTATTGCAAAGAAGACGAATTCTCTATTCGGCTCCTTCTCAGCCACCTTCACGGCATCCATAACACTATAAACTATTTGGATATCAGCACCCTTGGCTTTAGCCTCTATAAGAGACAGCTGTGAGCCCGGAACCCTAGCTGCATCACCAAAACATATGAGAGTTGCCCCCTTTAACGCTAGCTCAATGGCCTCATCCACTTCTGAAGCTGGGACAATGCATACCGGGCAGCCTGGGCCAGCAATAACATCAACGTTACTTGGCAATAGACTTCTTATGCCGTAATGTGATATCGTCCATTCATGAGTCCCACATACATGACAAATTTTTACCACGTCTTTTTTAGGAGAAATCTCATGTATCTTTTCAACTATCCTTTTAGCGAGCCATGGATCCCTAAAATCTTTAAGGAGCATTATTCTCTCATCCCTTCCTCAGCTTTTAGAATCTCCATCCATAGTCTCAGGGTCTCTTTAGCCTCTTCCTCGTCTAAGACTTGTATTGCATAGCCTGCGTGGATGAGGACATAATCGCCAACTTTGGCATCTACAAGCGATATGTTTGCCTCCCTAATTACCCCGCCGCCAAAATCAACTTTAGCCAAATCACCATTTATCTCGATAACCTTGGCTGGAACAGCCAAGCACATCTTCCAATCTCTTCAGAATATGGGACGCGGAGAATAAATACCTTTCCAGCACATCTTCTTTATCATAAACCTATGTGCACGCAGCCATAGCATTTTAATTTTCCGCATTTTATGTGTATTTTGGGGATTCTTGTGAAGTATGAGGTTAAATTAATTTCGATTGAGGAGAAGGATAAATTAATGGAGAAGTATAGTGGCCGGTTTCTCTATGAAGTTAAGGCTGACATTTATGGTTGCTGTATTAAGCTCCTCACTGATGAAAGGCATGTGAAGGAGAGATGGGAGGAAAGCTTTTATCCCATGTCAGCGAGCATTCGCTCCCATGGTAGACTAGTAGTTACAAGTGAGACGGATGGGAGGATGCAGGTTCTATACGATCCGCTTTCTAAAACAGCCTTCTTAATAAACGTGGACTACTATGGTTGGGTCAAATCGATAGCCCTTAGCGTTGCGAGCGATATACTGGAGGATGAGCATGGAATAAACTCCGTTCATGGTGCATGTATAGATATAGATGGGCAGGGGGTCTGCCTAATGGCGCCACCAGGTACGGGGAAAACAACGCATACCTATGGGCTTTTAAGACTTAAAGGGGTGCGCGCTGTCTCAGACGACTGGTTCTTTGTGCGCTTAATGGGGGGAGAAGCTCTTGCATTTGCGTCAGAAAAGAACTTTTATATCCAGGCAGATGTAGCAGAGATTTGGGGAGAGTATAAGAGGCTGGTTGATAAAGCCGAGTTTGATTCTATGGGTAGAGCCATAGTAAATGTTAGGTGGATCGTTGGGAGGGGAAAGATTATTCCGATGACGACCCTTAAAAAGGCCATAATTTTGAAGCGTGATCCTGAGGATAAGACAATCTTTAGCAGGCTATCACCAAGCGAAGCCCTTAAATGTGTTGAGAACTCCGACTTTTGCAATCCACATCTATTAGTTAGAGATGAACGGAAAACGAATTTGAGAAGGAGGTTCTTCATGAACCTCTTCAATCTCCTGGACATATATGTCGTGAATACAGTTGCACCCATCTCGGAGACCCATAGGGCCATTAAGGAGGAAATTCTAGGCTTATAGGGAAAAGTAATTTAATCTTGAGAGAAAGCAGCCGCGATTGCTTGGCCAAATGATAAACCACCATCGCCGGGTGGCACGGCTTCGTGAACGAAAAAATTTAGTCCGCTCTCCTCAATGAAACTGCGCATAATGTCAGTAATTATTTGATTGCATGCGACGCCCCCAGTAAAGCCGATGCTCTTAACACCATACTCTATCGCTAGATCAACGGCCAGCTTAGCCAATCCCCTAGCCAAATAATAGTGAATAGAGTAGGCTAAATCCCTCCTAGAGTAAACCTTTCTTCCCTCGAATAGCGAGACTATTATGTTAGTTGTCTCTAATGTTGTCCCCCTGATTTGCGGTTCAAGCTCAATAACATTTCTACCGTTTATTGCCGCCGACTCGAGCTTCATTGCAGGCTCACCCTCATATGTTCTTTCATAACATACTCCCAGAATTGCCGAGGCTGCATCCAGAACTCTACCACAGCTGGTTGTCTTAATTCTAACGTCACCCCTCTTAAGCTTTGAGAGTATGAGCTGCGCCTCTCTAAGCCCATGGGGCAAATTAATACTGTTCTCCATAAGCCATTCTTCTATATCCACGCGCTTATATAGTATGCCAGCTGCAACCCTAATAGGGTATCTTGTTGCCATATCCCCTCCAAGCAGTGGCTGCTCCTCTAGATGGCCCAGTCGCTTAAACTCCAGCGGATTGAGCGAGCCGAATATTATTTCTCCGCCCCACGCACCTCCATCCAAACCGTATCCATAGCCATCACAGCATATGGCTATAATCTCATTTAGCCCATGTTCAGCTAACAAGGCGGCTGTATGGGCGTAGTGATGCTGAACCTGAAGAACCCTGCAGCCATACTCCTCAGAGAGTCTACTAGCCAGCATTGTGGTGGCGAACTTTGGGTGTAGGTCGCATGCAACCACATCAACATTACTATTCGTTAAGCGCATAAGTCTCTTGGATGCGGACTCAAGGAACACTAGAGTCTCAAGGTTCTCAACGTCACCTATATGCTGCGAGAGGAAGGCTTTATCGCCAACCACGAGACACGCAGTATTATTCTTTTCGCCCCCAAGCCCGAGTGCGGAGCTCCTAGCCTTAAGTCTCAGCCTAATCGGCTCCGGTGCATAACCCCTCGACCTCCTTATAAAGACTGGCTTATATCCATGCAAGCGTAAAACCGAGTCGTCACACCTATGGGCTATACGCCTATTATGCATTAGAAAATAGTCTACTAGGCCGCGTAACTTCCTTAGGGCTTCATCATCATCTTTAATTATCGGCTGGTTTGGCGGGTTGGCGCTGGTCATGACAAAAGCCGGATCTTTAACCCAGTCAAACAGCATGTAATGTAATCCAGTATAGGGTAACATTACACCAACATTATGTAGGCCCGGAGAAATAAGCTCAGATAAATAGTAGTTTTCGCCTTTCTCTAACAAAACTATTGGGCGCTCATAGGATGTTAATACCTTCTCCTCCCAGGAGCTTACCTTAGCAAAGCTCTTCACAGCCTCTAAGCTCCTAGCCATTATAGCGAATGGTTTCTGCCTCCTATGCTTTGCAGCCCTTAATCTCTTAAGCGGCTCATCGAGAAGGGTTGAGGCAGCTATATGGAAGCCTCCATAACCTTTAACCGCAATAATACACCCCTCAGAAATGAGCCTACCAGCTTCCCTAATTGGATCCCTACACTCAACAATGCCACCATTAGCATCCAGTAAATATGCCCTTGGGCCACACCTCGGACATGCGACGGTTTGCGCGTGGAACCTCCTGTTTATGGGATCCATGTACTCCGACTTACAGAAGCCGCACATTTGGAAGTCCCGCATCGTGGTGTTCTCCCTATCATATGGGACATCTTCTATGATCGTATATCTAGGCCCACAGTTTACGCATGTTATGAAGAAGTAATCGTATCTTGGGTTTGATGGATCACGCATCTCCATAAGACACTCGTCGCATATAGCTATGTCTGGGGGTATAACCGAGCCAGATAACTCCGCTTCATCAGAACTCCTATATATTTTAAAGTCCTCGTAATTTTCCCCAGTGGATTCAATGGGCGTAGTTATAACCTCATAAATCCTGGCTAACGGAGGTTTCTTCTCAATAAGATCTCTTAGAAATCTTTTTATATCTTCGTCCCCGCCATCAACAACTATTTCTACACACGAGTCCCCTCTATTCCTAACATAACCCTTCAAGCGGTTCTTAACAGCAGTTCTATATATGAAGGGGCGGAAACCAACCCCCTGAACAATGCCAGAAACAATTATCTTTAAACGCATAACACAATTCTCTATAATTATGCTTCATAAAAATAATGTTAGTGAAGATGTTATTTTTTAGACGCTTAAATCTTCTCTAGGATTTTTGTGGGCTTAACCCGTAGCTCATCGAATCCTAGCTCCCCCGGTTGCATACCCATTGCCAGGCCGAGGAGCTGCGTATAATGCAGCACCGGAATACCGTATTTCTCACCAAACATTTTCTCAGCTCGTATCTGATTAGCCTCATACATCATGTGACAAGCTGGGCAAATTGTTATCAGCGCATCGGCGCCAGCTTCCTTGACATGGAGGAGCTTCTCTCTAACTAATGACAGCGAAACCTTGTCATCTAGGGCGGCTATCGTTGAGCCGCAACACTCCGTCTCGCCTAAATACTCTACTGGCTTCGCTCCAGTTACGCTAATAAGCATCTTCAGAACTCTTGGGTTCTCGGGATCCTCAAACCCAATATACTTCTTCGGTCTTGAGAGGTGGCATCCGCTATGTCCTGCGAGCTTAAGATTTCTCAATGGCTTAACAATTGCCTTTTTAATTTTATCGAGACCAATGTCTTCAACTAAGACTTGGGAGATATGCTTAACCTCAATGCCTCCCTTAAATTCTAAGCCGGATTCCTTTAGATGCCTATTAATCTCTTCTTTAAGAGCTTTATTCTCCTTAAGCGTCTTACCAGTCTTCCTTAGCGTACTGAAGCATCCTGGACAGAGAGTTAAAATGTTTAATCCCGTTTGCTCCGCTACAGCAAGGTTCCTCGCAGATAAGATTAACATTAGCTCATGGCTTAATGGTTCAAGTGGGAGACCACAGCAATTAAACTCCGGCATCTCGACTAACTCCACACCTAACTTCTCCAAAACTTTTCTAGCAGAAACCTCATATGACGAGACCCTGTAAGGTATGGCGCACCCCAAATAAAACAGGTATTTCTGGCTCATACCCACAACTTAGCCTCCCTACCTTTCTCAGAAACCCCTTTAAGGAAACTCTCAATACTCATGCCCTGCAGCGATTTATTTAAGCCTTCAATGTTAACCTTTGGTAGGGGTGGTAGACCTAGAGACTCGCGCTTCTTAATCCTCGACTCTGGAATCTCATATATGTAGCCAGTTTTAATTAGATTGCTTAGAAGAACCTTAAATACTTCTGGTATCCGCCCCTCGGCAGCAGCCATGTTCTTTAGAACCCTTATTACACTTGCAACCTCAACCCCTTGTGGGCATCTATCAGTACACGTGAAGCATGAGGCACATAGCCATAGGAAGTCACTGCTTAAAACCTTCTCCCTCAGGCCGAGCTGAGCCATCCTAATAATCTTTCTCGGCCTATATTTATCACTAAACCTTGCAACTGGGCAATCAGATGTACATGTCCCACACTGAAAGCATTGCAGAAGCTTTTCTCCACCAGGCATCCTAATAACTTCATACCTAAACTTCGGATCTATTTTGGAAGAGATGGATATGCTCTCCTCAGCCAACCTTAATCCTCCTTAACAGGAGACCTCATCCTCTTTTAAAGAGATAGAAAGGAAGGGGTAAGATAAAAATATGTCTATTTCCGGAGCACTGTAGCCCTAGCTTTTTCCGAGAGCTTAGTTAGAAGTCTTTTCGCCTTCTTAATACTCTCCACACTTCTTCTACAATTAGTGCATATTTTAACGGCATCTAAAATTTCGCTGCTGAAGTCTCTGTATATTGGAGCCTTCTCCTCGACAATACGCTTTAGCGCCCAATCTATCTGCTTCTCCGGGAAGAATGTCCCCCCGCATATAGCGCAGGTAAGTAGGTTAACCTCGTTCTCAACCCTAGCCTTTTGGAGATCATTTGTCAATAAATGATATGCTCCTGTGAGTTTCAGCGCCTTTGTGGGGCACTCATCTTGGCAGAAGGCGCAGAAAGTACAATGCACATAATTGACCTTGATTATCCTCTTCTCTGGGCCGTCAATAACTTCTATTGCGTCGGCAGTACATATTTGGGCGCATGCCCCACATCCAATACATTTCTCTCTATCTATTTCGTGCCTACCACGAAAGCCCTCTGGAGTTTGCCACCACTCCTCCCTCTCCTCAATCTTCACGCCAAGTATATCGGCTACAGCCTTAATTATCGCCTGCGGTCTAGGCGGGCACCCGGGAATATAATAGTTGACTGGAATAAGCTTATTTAGGGGGCCAATTATTGGATAACCCTTATCGAAGATGTTCTTTGTTATCGAGCAGTTTCCAACAGCAATAACTATCTTCGGTGGATTTATCTTTTCGTATACCTCTAGAAGCGCCTCCCTACCCTTAACTGTTCCAGCACCAGTCAAAATTAGAACATTTGCTTTCTCAGGCTCCTCAACAACCTCAACGCCAAGGCTAGCAAGACCATAACGCGGGGCAAGGCACTCAAGAACCTCCACATCGCACGCATTACAGCCAGCAGATAAGAAACGATAAACAGAAATCTTATCCATTAAACTTCACCCCCAACTACTTTAAATTCATAATCCTCCTTACACCAGTCCTAGCATCAACAACCACCACACGGTCCGTGCATGCGAAGCATGGATCAATGCTCTCTATCACTGCCCTAGCGTTTTTAAGGTACTCGCCGCGGAGCATTGCAAGGATGGCGAAGTTATTGGCGTATGAGGGGGTGCGAACCTTAACTCTCTCTGGAATATTTGTGCCATTAGACTTAATGTAATATATTAGCTCGCCCCTCGGAGCTTCTGTCCTGCCTATCTCCTCGCCAACCTTAGGCTCTCCAGGCTTTGCGGCTATATCACCCGATGGGAGATTATCTAAGGCTTGCTCAATAATTTTCATGCTCTCATACGTCTCTCTAGCCCTAACAAGAGATTTGGCGCGGAGGTCTCCATCCTTCTCAACAATGACTTCGAAGTTAAGTTTATCATATGCTGCATATGGATCATCTTTTCTTACGTCGCTAGTAACTCCGGAGGCTCTTAAAACTGGGCCTACCGCACCGACCTCTATGGCTTTATCCCTTGGTAGCACGCCTACACCTTTAGTCTTCTTCGTGAGGACCCCATTATCGTCTAGTAGCGACATTATGTAGTCTGAGAGGGACCTAAGCGTCTTTAAGACTTTACGTATCTTCTCAGCCTTCTCCGGCGTTATATCCCTACGCACACCGCCAATGGTGTTTATCGCATAGTTAATCCTGTTTCCTGTTAAGTATTCGAATAAGTCTTGAATTATCTCCCTCTCACCCATTATTTTTGCGAAGATTTCATGCTCATGTAGGCTATGGGCCAGTATTCCGAACCATAGATAATGGCTGTGTAGGCGCTCAAGCTCCATATATATGCATCTTAGGTACCTCGCCCTCTCTGGGACATCTACGCCCATCAATCTTTCAACCGTCTGCGCATAACATAGGGTATGTACTCCGCTGCATATCCCGCATATCCTTTCAGCCAAAGCTAAGTTCTGCATATATGTTCTCGTGGTAAATAATTTCTCTATGCCCCTATGCATGTAACCGAGCTCCATCTTAGCATCAATTATCCTGTCTCCCTCAACAAGGAGCTCAAAACGTTCAGGCTCAACCAGCTGTGGTCTGTAAGGCCCAATATAAACTTTCTCCGGCATTTTACTTATCCCTCCAACCTTCTAATTAACTGTAAAACAGGGCTCCTATGAAACTCTAGGAGTAACTCTTTGGATGGAACACCAAATGACAAGGCTAATAGCTCCATTAGGTTTATGCATGGCACATTAAATTGGACCCCGTGCGCCCTCAACATTACTTGGCCAAGCTCAAACTGTATCATGCAGGCTGGGCAAGCGGTGACCACGGCATCCGCTCCAGCACTAACAACCTTGCTTAGTTTACGAGCTAGTCTCTCCTTAAGCGAGAATTCTTCGCTCGCCTGCATACTTGGGTAACCACAACACATCCTCTCAAGACCATAATCCACTACCTGAACACCTGTCTGCTCAACCATCTCCCGCATCATCCTCGGCTTACGCATTATGTCAGCACTCTTATATTCGCGGTATAGGTGGCAACCGTAATGCAATGCAACGCGCATTTTCTGGGGCTTAACAACTAGGCTCTTAATCTTCTTTAAACCTATGTCCTCGTAAAGAACCTCGATAACATGTTTAACATCAATTTTACCCTCATATTCCCTGTCATATTTCCTCAAGATTTCATTAACTTTGCTCCTTTTCTCGGCATCATGTTTCAGAACCTCGTTTGCCTCGGCTAGAGTTTCATAGCATCCATTACATAGAGTTATCATGTCTAACCCCATTTCTTCAGCTAAGGTTAAATTCCTTGCGGATATAACCAATGCAGTCTCCTCATCCACTAGGCGGGATACAACTGGCTCGGGGCAACATGAATAACCAAGTAGGTCAACAGCCTCTACATTAAGTTTCTCAAAAACCTTTCTCGTAGCCACCTCAATATTTGGCAGCCGCATCGGGATCTGGCAACCTAGGAAGAAGGCATACTTAACCATATCCATCACCCTCAACTACTTATACCGGAGTCTCCTCTTCTCCCAGTCAAAACCAACCCTATCACCAATACCGGAGGCCTTAATGATACCATGATACTCGCCCAAAATCTTTTCATTGGTGAAGGGGAAGGGGGGAGATTTTTGTAGGCCACTTTCTTCACGCTTCTTTTGGACAAAGGTTGATATAGGAGCCACGCAACCGCTCGCTATTAATGCTTCGGCAACAGGCCTAGCCTTTAATGGCAGGACTCCCTCAAAGGGTCTCCTTAAAGGTCTCTGATCTTCGGGCCAGTCCTTAGTCAATATTAAGCCAGATGGATCGAGCTCCGGATGATTCACTAATTTCACTCCAAATAAGTCTGATATTTCCCTCTCAATGAAGTTTGCTGCTGGGATGATATCGGCTATGGATTCAAGTATAGGCTCCTCCTTCGGCCTTAAAACTCTTATTGTTAGGACTATGCCGTTGATGTTGAAGTGGTATAGGTATTCCATATCTAAGCCATTATCAACCGCGGAGAGAGTCATGAAGCGCATGTCGCTATACTTGCTCTTTAAGGCTTCAATTGTTCTCCTAAGGACTGCTGGCTTAATGATAGCGAATATTCTCCTCTCCCGCTGCCTATAAACCTTTATTAGGTCGTCTCCTAAAATCTCCCTCAAGTAATTTATTATCTCGGATTCGAGTTGCACAACCATATATTACACCCCTGAATAACGGTTTTTATTAAACTCCCACGCCTCCTTTCTCAACGCAACCCTGATAGCTTGGGGTGAACAGAATTTTGCGCATTTAGGATCTCCATCACAGAAGTCGCATTTCATGGAGATGCGCCGCTCAGCATTAAACCATGGAGCTGAGAGGGGACAGGCAACAGTACATGTTTTGCAGCCAATACACCTAATTGGATTTATCCTCACTAAGCCTGTCACTTCATCTTTTACGGCAGCCTCATTTGGGCATGCAGCGACGCAAAGAGGTTCATCACAATGCTGGCAGTAAATTGCCTCAAACTCGCCTGTCTTCTCATCAAATATTATTCGAAGGTTGGTTTTCTCTAAACCGATTTCTTTGAAGTGCTGGTAGGAACAAGCAATTTGGCAGAAGAGACATCCAGTGCACCTTGTAGGGTCGTATAGGAGAACCTTTTGCTCAGCTGTATTACTCTTCATACATTTCCCTCAATTTTAAATTACATATATTTTAAACTTAGAGTATATAGGACTTTCTTTAAGTTGCAGGAAGGTAACCTTTAAATCTCCTATTCTTTATAGGAAATGTTATGACACAAAAATGGTTGAAGACGAGCTTAAGACTTGGCTAAGCGGTTACAGAAGACTTGTCATAATTGGTGTTGGCAACCCCCTTAGAGGAGATGATTCCCTAGGGCTGGAGATCGTGAAGGAGATAAAGGGTAAGGTTCCAAGAAACGTTAGGGTGGTATATGGCGGGTCGGCTCCCGAGAATTTCATTGGCAAAATAAAGAGGTTTAAGCCATCTCATGTCCTTATAATCGATGCAGCGCTCTTCGGCAAGGAGCCGGGTGAAGCTAGGCTCATACCCCCGGAGCAGATACCAGACGAAACTATATCTACGCATGCGATGCCGCTTAGTTTGCTAACATCATTAATACAGAAGGAGACTAATGCAAAGGTTATTTTGTTAGGCGTAGAGCCGAGAAACCTCGGCTTAGGGGAGAAGATGAGCCCGGAGGTTAGGGATGCTGTTAAGAGGTATGCTGGAGCACTCGTAAATGCGATAGGCAAGTGTTATGTGAAAAGAGCTTAGCCGAGATGCATTAGCTCTGTTACACTCGGTATGCTAATAAAGAAACGCACATATATGGAGACTAGGAGAACTATAATTGAAGCTACGATGAAAATATAGTCCTTAGTCTTCATCTTTAATGAGTACAAGCTTGTCCGCTTCTTTGATGCGCCCCATGCTCTTGACTCCATGGCCTCCGCAAGTTCCATACTTCTTCTTATGGCGCTAACAATCAGCGGTATCAGAATTGGTATATAGTTTTTTACCCTCTTTATAAAGTTCCCACGCTCAAGCTCCAACCCGCGGGCCTTCTGTGCGTCCATTATTGTCTGCGCCTCCTCCGCCAGAACTGGGACAAACCTGATAGCTGTTGTGAATGCGAAGCAGAATTCGTAGGGTACGCCTATTTGCTCAAGAGATAGGCTGAGCATATCTGGGGATGTGGTTGCGAAGAATATTGAGAAGGATTCTACTAGAATTAGAAATCTCGTGGTCATTGCTAGGGAATGCTCTACAACTGCTGCTAAGGATTGGGTGCCACCGTAAAAGTATAGTGAAACCATGTTGGCAATAAAGATTATCGCGGCAAAGAACATTGACCCCCTCATTAAGCGCAGCCACTCCCTCTTTAGCTTAGCTATTATGATTAGTGGCATCTGGGAGAAGAATAATATTAGGAGCGGAATCAGCTGGCTGAATAATACTGCAATGGCGAATAAAACGCACACATAGATGAACTTGGCTCTGGGATCAATTCTATGTATTGGTGACGAAATAGTTTTAAACCTTAAGCCCTCAAATATGCTCATATCCTAACCCCACGGAGCCTCTCAAGTATTAAGCATTTAGCCTCATAAACCCCTAAAACCTTCCACGAAAAGCCCAGGTCATTGAGTCCCATAAACACCTGTGTTATCTCAGGCAGCACTAAAGATGCCTCTTTTATAGCTACTGTGTCGGTGAGAACCTCCCTAGCATCCCCGTCGGCGATTATCCTACCATTAACCATTAAAATCACCCTAGGCTCGCATTCAGCAACAAACTCTATATCATGCGTAACGATTATTACGGTCTTACCCTGCTGATTCATCTGGATTATAAAGTGTCTCAGTCTCTCCTTCTGGTATGCATCTTGCCCTATGGTCGGCTCATCAAGTATCAGTATCTTTGGATCCCATGCCAAGACTGAGGCTAAGGCAACCCTCTTCCTCTCCCCGCCGCTTAGCATAAATGGCGATGTCTTTCGGTACTGAGTTAAGTCTAGGAGGTTTAGCGCCCAGTCAACCCTCTCCCTAACGGTCTTCTCATCGAAACCAAAGTTTCTTAAGGCGAAGGCTATTTCATCTTCAACTGTTTCGCTGAACAATTGGTGGTCTGGATTCTGAAAGACGAAGCCAACTTTCCTGGCGAGCTGAGCTACGCTAACGGTTCTCGTGTCAACACCATCTACCAAGACCCTACCTTTAGTCGGCTTCAATAAACCTACAAAATGCTTTACTAATGTAGTCTTTCCCGCACCGTTCTGACCCATTATTGCAACAAACTCTCCATCATTTATCCTAAGAGAAACGCCTTTAAGGGCCTCAACCCCATTTGGGTATATGAAGTAGACGTTTTCAGCTTCTATCAGAGTTGAGCACCTCCGCAATTAATCTAGAGGCTTCCTCCGGGCTCAGTGGAACCCTTTTAAGGTTCACGTTATCATCCCTTAGAGCAAGATAAAGCCTAACAACCTTCGGCAATCCAACACCAACCAATTTAATTCTGTCGTCCAAAAAGATTTTCCTTGGCTCCCCATCTAAAATAATGTGGCCGCGATCCATAACAATAATGCGGTCAGCATACCTTGCGGCCAGGTCCAATCTATGCTCAATCAATATAATTGTTATCCCTAGCTCCCTGTTCAGCTGATAAATTGTTTCTAAAATGCTTCTGGCGCTGAGGGGGTCAAGGAATGACGTTGGCTCATCTAGAACCATAATCTCCGGCTGCATTGCGAGGATTGATGCTATTGCGACGCGTTGCTGCTGTCCTCCAGAGAGCTCGAAGGGAGCCCTATCCTTTAAATCATATATCCCTGTAACCTTTAAGGCCCAATCAACCCTCCTACGAATTTCGTCTCTTGGGAGCCCGAGGTTCTCTAGCCCAAAGGCTACATCTTTTTCCACAGTGAGGGCGAACAGTTGGTTCTCAGGGTTCTGGAAGACTAAGCCGACGTGTTTCGCCAGCTCATGGATTGGGTGTTCATCCGTTTTTAATCCAGCAACCCAAACTTCGCCCTCAAGCTTACCGCCATAGAAGTGTGGTATAAGCCCATTAAAGCATCTGCAGAGCGTGGTTTTTCCGCAGCCGCTGGGTCCAGTGAGGAGGACAAATTCTCCCCTCTCGATTGCCAAGTTTATGTCCTCGATAGCTGGTTTATCTGCAAACGGATATGAGTATGTTAGGTTTCTTGCTTCAATGACTGCCAAAGTATAGTTACACCTTAACTACATCACTAGTTTAATTCATATATTTGAAGAGGATGCAATAATTTAAGCGCTTATATAAAAACTATGAACTATTCATATACCCGAGAAAAATTTAGATTTTCTTAGTTGTATATAGTTGGTGGTTGTCCTCTTTGAGGATTACTTGGGAGAATGGGGCTTTAGTGGAGTACGGGGAAAATAAAGTAGCTTTCGACCCCAACTCAGGAATCCCGAGATGTAGGGCTTCATTTGTAACCCATGCACATACAGATCACTCATATTCACTAAGAATTAGACGCATACCTTCATTTTCATCCGAAGAGACCATGAAGTTGGCTTCAGTTGAGGGGATAAGGATCGGCAACTGGCAGCCCCTAAACGTGAACAGGGGGATTAAGATAGATGATATAGAAGTTATGCCACATTTCTCGGGACATATTCTCGGCTCCTACGAGTTTGAAGTACGCACGCCGGATGGAGTCGCGCTCTTTACAGGTGACCTTAACACTAGGGAGGGGAGACTTGTGAAGCCAGCTGAAGCCATTAAATGTGATGTACTCATCATTGAAGCAACATATGGAACCCCAGAATTCGTCTTTCCACCAGACGAAGAAGTTGCTAGTGAAATGATAAGATGGGCGAGCGGCGTTTTGCGTGAGAATAAGATTCCGGTCTTCAAGACGGATGCCATTGGGAACGCTCAGGAGATCATAAGAATCTTTAATGAGAATACAAATGTACCAGTTGTATCCCATTGGAGGGTCTCGAGGATAAATGAGATTTATGGACAGTACATGCGCAATATAAACTATATTGACATTAATTCTAGGGAAGCGTCCGCCCTCCTTTCCTCCGCGGGGGCTGTGGTTGTTGTTCCAAAGGGGGTGAATTTATCCCCAGAGCATAGGTTTACTCAGGCGATGGTTACGGGCTGGGCTTTAAAATTTAGACGCAAATCCTTCCCCCTAAGCGACCACGCGGATTTTCCAAGCCTAATAGATTTTATTGAGAGATGCAACCCAAAGCTTGTTCTAACTTACCATGGCGGAGCATATAATGAAGTACTAGCAAAGTATATTGAGAAAAAGATGGGGATAAGATCTTACCCAATTAACTTAATACCGACAAACTTTAAGACATAAAACGCTTTCCAACAACTAAGAGAATGGACGCTATTAAAATCAATAGGATTAATGGTGCTATCCCATTGAACTCCGGTATAAGTAGGCCACTAAAGGTTATTGAGAGCTTGTCAACTGGTGTTGAATCATTTGCGAAGCTAAATTGTGCCTACGGCTGAGGTTGGCATCCCTTAATCTTCTCCTTCAATATTTTCGCAGCAAATTTAAAGGCTGTTTCAAGATCACCTTTACCATTAACTCCAGCAGATGTTGTGTGCCCACCACCCATGCCCTTAAGGATCTGTCCGAGCGGGGCCGCTATGTCTCTGCCTAGGTGTATTCCAGTTCTATTGTAGAATTCATTGCTCGACCTCATGCTGATTAGAAGCTCTCCTTTATCCTCAGAGCCCACAATGGCGACGTCTGCACCAACATCTATTATCGCCCTAGCCGCCGACGCCTGAAATGACCCAACATGGGAAAAAGCAATAATCCAGCCCTGTATCCTCATCGTCTTCATTCTTTTACATGCCTTAAGCCTAGCTATTTTCTCTGAGATATCCATTGGCACGGTCAGGATTTTTAGCGACTCCTGGATGTCCACCCCCATCTCAGCTATCTCTGAGATAACCTTGAATGTTGATTGCTTAGCCAACGCGAAGTGCCTTGTATCAAAAGCTATCCCCAGGAGCATAACTTCAGCAACTTCCCTCGATGGCTTTACACCGGCCTCCCTAAATAACTCGTAGATTACCTCGCATGTCGCTGAGACATCCTCTCTACAGATACACAAGGATACAATTTTCTCTGTCTCTGGGTGGGGTGCGTGGTGATCGATGACTATTATAGGCAAGGATGATGCACATAAGCGCTCGCACCACTCACCTAACTGGCGCGGTGTATTAGTGTCCACCATAAACGCCACATCAAATGCCTTAAAGTCGGGCTCCTCATGAGTAACACTCATTGGAAACTTCTCTAAAACCATCTTCGAAACCTTACTCACGCTTTCTGGAACGGCTACGGTTACCTCTAGATCTGGTTTAAGAGCCCTCAAGAGGTTTAAGAGGGCATAGGATGAGCATATAGCGTCTGGATCAGCATTCTTGTGACATAAAATGAGAACTCGTCTTACACTTCTCTCATCAAGGATATTTATTATCTCCTTAAAGGAATTCATGTGGACTCCTCGGACTTAGAAACTTTCTGGCCTCTAATCTTTTTAAGATGATTCTCGATCGCCTCAAAGGCGGCTTTAACGGAGCCATCCGCTATCTCCTTGGCGTTTACCTTCCTACATAAGGGCGAGAACTCAATCTCAACCTCAACGTTAACATTTAATACATCAAGACCTTCTAAATCAACGGAAATATATAGGTCAGAGATATACTCCTTCTTAACCCTAGAGAAAATATATTTTCTAGCAGCTTCCTCAGCCACCTCACAAATTCTCTCTAACTCTTCATAGGTTAGCGAGGAGATCGGTCTCTCATCCAAGTATGGCACCGCATTGACAGCAATGGCTATCAGGTCATTGGACGTAAGTCTTTCTGAAGCTTCTCCTGAAGCTCTTTTATTTGACTCCTCAACCTCTCCTCCTGCTTAGTTAAGACGGAGACCCTCATTGAAGCAAGCTCCTTCCTCTCATTAAGCTCGCTTGTAACCTTAGCCTTATCCGTTTTAATTAGCAATGAGCCAATAGACTTATAAATAACAATGTCGTCAGGCGCCTTTTCAAGCTCACTGAGAGCCCTATCAATCTCTAGAATCTCTAAGTCGAGCTGCTGCTTCTGCGCTAAGATTGTTTGGAGCGTTTCCTGTAGTTGCTGTAACCTAAGGAGCCTCTCCTGAACGGCTGGTGGTAGCTGAGCCTCCCCACTCATTACCCACATCACCTTACTAATTAGTCAACCAAATTATATCAGGGTTGATGCAATTAAAGGTTTCCAAAACATACTACATACTGCTCTAAGGAGACTGGTGCGGCTTACCCCAAAACTCCTCAGAACGCATTATCCTAAAGCCCTCAGTCCATCTCTTCTCAAGACCATACCTCGATAATGGTTTTGTTAGGTGTCTCTCAGATCTGGGAGGCGCAATATACAAGCCCGGCCTAATATCCCTTTCAACCCTAATGGCCATCTTAGTGAGATTCGGCCCATGGAAGCCGCACTTATAGCACTCAAACCCCTTTCCTCTACCCATAGACTTCAACCTCTTTCCGCAGACAGGGCAGAGGGGGTTCTGGAAAACCACTTTCTCGGCTAAGCTGATAACCTCAATCTTCTCAATATTTATTGTTATGGGGTTCCCGTTTGAAGGAGGGCGGACACCACCATAAACCCTCACCACATCACCCTCAATTAACCCGCTGGCCACCCTTCTAAGCGCTCCCCCCTGCTCATAAACCGCGCAGTCTATAGCTCCGCTCTCATCCCTAATCCTAAATATGACGTGGCCTCCAGGAATTATTTTAGGAGGACGCTCAACCGTTCCCTGAACAATTACTGGGCGATATGGTTTGACATCCTTTATCCATGGAACTGTTTTCAAGTGGGCGTCTGTGCCATGATTTGTTCTAAAGATAACCCAGCGCTCAATGGGTTCATGGGAGCGGATCATTTCATGGGCTGTCTTCACGGCTTCTGGGCTCTCACCCCTAATGCCATAAAGCACTGGATCCGGCCCCCTGGGTGTTATCAAGATCCGGCCGGTCTCTGGATCAACATTGTTGAAAGTTTGGTTTCTCATTCTCTTATCCATTTCTAGAACGGATGATTTATCGATTCTTCTAGGCGTCCCCCAAAACTCCCTCCTCCTGTAAGCTATTAACTCGAAGGTATGGTCTCCTAAGAGGAGCTCTCCTACAGCGGCTAGCCCACCAATTATGCCACGCCCAGATTTATAGCCTATTGCCTCCGCTCCAGACACCCTTATTAGTTTCAGTGCGCTCTTTATGCTCACGATCCCCTGGATAGCCTCTCTAGCGAATTCCCTGATCTTCTGGGGGACATCACCCCTTAAAAACACTACCCCAGGCTCCGTTCCCTCATACTCGAGATCTGAGTTCTCTTCAATGATCTCGGCCACAGTCTCCTTTACATCATCATAGAGATTGTCCTCACATAGAACCCTAAGGCATAGGGCGCCATTCCCGCGTGTCTTCCAGGGGACATTGGGGTTCAATCTAATTAAGTTTGGGTAATCTATGAACCTAATGCCCATCTCAGTTAGCTTCTCTATTATGAGGGCTGCAACATATGTTGTGCAACCCATCCTAGGGGAGTCGGTGTCATCAAAGCCTATATGCAGCATGTCAGCACGCATCTATAGATAAACCTCTAAAATAAGTTCTTTTTGAAGATTGCACGGGAGAACAATATAAGTAACGTGAGAATCGCCGATACGATCGCTAAAATATAGTTTCCAACACCAACTGTTAAGCCTATCGCCGCGGTCACCCATAGACTGGCCGCCGTAGTTAAGCCAACAACCCTCTCCCGCTCAGCTATTATCGCCCCAGCTCCGAGAAAACCGATGCCAGCAACCACGCCAGAAGCCACTCTCGCCGGGTCTAAGCCAAACTCTAGTGAGACTAATGTGAAGAGACATGAACCTAAACAGACAAGCATGTGAGTCCTTAATCCAGCTGGCTTATGAGACTTCTCCCTCTCAAGACCAATGGCGAGACCCATGATCACGGCTAGAATTAAGCGAAGAATCTGCTCCCAAGGAATCATACCTAATTACTAAACCCCACTACTAAAAATACTTATTGCTAAGCAAAGGTTATTTCATGTTTCTTTGGGGGGCAACGCTAATATATTCTCCAATATGAATTTATTCTTGCCGGATGAAGAAAAGGCATTTAATTGATTAGATGATAGATCAGAGTTAAACTGACGGCAAATAAATTTTCATACAAAATCTCAGTTTATTCTCTCTTCATTTCCTCAATAACTATCATCGTCAATGTTGATCTAACCTTATTTATCCTGCGAATTTTCCACGTAACTATATCTTTAAGCTTCTCCATTGATTCAGCCCTAACCTTAGCAATTATATCATAGACCCCATAGACACTGTATGCTTCCTCAACACCATCAACCTTTTTAAGCTCATTCAAAACTTCCCCTTCTGAACCAATCTCTGAATTTATTAACACAAATGCCACCGGCATCTCCGGCACCCAAGATACACTTTAGTTTATATAATATTAAAATCTTTCTAATTTTTATCGTGGTGTAACAGTATGCCTATGCCGGATGAGAGGGTAATAACGACTAGGGATATGCGTGCATTGGACATAAATGCCGAATACTTCGGCATCTCTAGGCTCCAGCTTATGGAGAATGCTGGGAGGGGTGTTGCTGAGGAGGTAGCATTACGCGCTAAGCGGGGAGACGAAAAGATTGCAGTATTCTGTGGTCTTGGCGGGAATGGAGGAGATGGATTCGTTGCAGCGAGACACTTAGTAGGTATGGGATTTAGGGTTGACGTGATACTAGCTGGGAGGGGTTCAGATATAATTAATGATGAGGCGAGGAAAAATTGGGAGGCCCTAAAAAGCCTCCGCAGGTCAATCAATATTATTGAGGTTTATGATTCAACACTCATCCCGGATGTTAAGGCGGATATAGTGATAGATGCTCTCCTAGGCATAGGCTTAGAGAGACCGCCACGTCCACCAATATCCATACTTATAAGGAGGATTAATGAGATGGACTCCTATCGGGTTGCAGTAGACATCCCAAGTGGAATAAATTCGGATACTGGTGAAGCTTTAGGGGAAGCTGTCAAAGCCCATCTAACAGTTACTTTCCACAAGGCTAAGCCAGGACTATTGAAAGCTAAGGAGTATGTAGGGGAGCTGGTTGTTAAATCTATTGGAATCCCTGAAGAAATAGAGACGTTTGCAGGACCCGGGGACGTTCTAATGGTTATAAAGCCTAGGCCACCGGAGGCTCATAAAGGAGACTTTGGAAGGCTCCTAGTGATCGGCGGCAGCGAGACCTTCAGCGGTGCTCCAACCCTAACAGCCCTAGCAGCCCTGAGAGCTGGTGTGGACCTAGTTTACATAGCTACCCCACGCGAGACCGCTTACGCAATCTCATCCATCTCACCAGACTTGATAACAATTAAACTTGAGGGTGACTACTTAAGTACGCGGAACCTCTCGGTGATAAGGGGTTATATGGAGAGGGCTACAGCCATCGTTATAGGTCCGGGCCTGGGCCTCCATAAGGAGACCCAAGAGGCTGTGGGGAAGATAATAGAGGAGGCTGAGGGTAGGGGTATCCCAATCCTCTTGGATGCTGATGGTCTTAAGGCATTTGCAACTTTTAAGCATAGTCTCAAAACCCCAGCCGTCCTTACACCACATGCCGGCGAATACGCAATCTTAACCGGAGAGAAGCTGCCCAGTAAGCCTGAGGAGAGAGCCGAGTATATAAAGAGACAGGCCAAGCAGCTCAACGCTGTCATCCTATTAAAGTCTCACGTGGACATAATTTCTGATGGCGATAGGGTAAAGTTTAATTTTACTGGGAACCCCGGGATGACGGTCGGCGGCACAGGTGATGTCCTCTCTGGAATAGTGGGAGCACTTTTAGCTCAGGGTATTAGCCCATTTGAGGCAGCCGTGGCTGGAGCATTCATTAATGGGGCTGCTGGAGACTTTGTGAGGGAGGAGAAGGGTTATCATATGGTTGCTTCAGATCTTATCAATTGGATCCCGAGGGTGATGAATGACCCGATGAGCCACGCCAAGCTAAGGGGGCAGAGCCGCTGAGTCTTTTTTAGGTGAGAGTCTCATGGAAGTTAACTTTCTACTTCCAATATCACTCTTCACAATAATCATGTTATCAGTCCTGGTATACGGGAGGGCTATGGGGAGGATTAAGGAGTTCTTTGGGAGTAAAGAAATCAGTATACGTGAAGTAATAGTCATTGTCATTTTTATGGGAATCCTCGTCACGGTAATGGGTCTGATTCCGGGATACGCCGTCCAAATACTGTTTGGAGCAGCAATATCCTACACCCTACTTATCTTCACATACCTCTTCACGAAAAAAATTATAGTAGCGGTCATCCCGCCCATAATATTTATAGCAGCCTTACTACTCCTAAATCTCCTATTAATAGAGGATGTTCTGGCAGTTATTTTGATAACAGATATATTCTCAGCAATTTTTGCGATAATAGCGGTTACACTCTTAAGCCCATTATTTTCATGGAGGGTGACGATTATTTTTGCTGGATTATTAACTGTTATGGATGTTTTTCACGTTTTTGTTACGGGGCATATGGTTGAGGCTGCCGGCAAAATTATGAAATTAGGTTTACCCTTAATGATCCTACTTCCAAGACTCCCATCACTAAAGGAACTAACTGCACTCGGCTTAGGCGACGTATTTTTATCAGGTCTTATAGCAACACGTATGGTATCAAAGTATAACCCAAAGGCAGGCCTCATCACGGCGCTCTCAATAAGCATAATCTTCTTATTATTCGACATAATAGCACATAACTTTATACAATATTTCAGAGCATTTCCAGCGACAATATTAGTCTTATCCGGCTGGCTTCTGGGGGCAAGCCCATATACCCTAAAAAATTGGCTAAGAAAATAAGTGGGGGCTGCGGTGTTAGACTCTGTTCTCTTCTATGAAGGCCTTAAGTCTCCTCAGGCCCTCTTTAATGTTCTCCTCGGAGGCTGCATATGAAAATCTAACGTGTTCCCCCTCACCCTCATTCTTATGTCCAAAATGTATATCCGATAAAATTGCGACGCCAGCTTCATAAAGCAGCCGCTTCCTAAACTCTTCTGAATCCTTTGCGCCGACAATTTTGCATGCTTCAGTAACGTTAGGCCAAACGTAGAAGGCTCCCTTAGGCTTTATGCACCTAACGCCCTCAATTTTATTTAAGCCATCTACTATCAGGTCTCTCCGGAGCCTAAAGCGCTCAATCATTCTCTTTGAGTCATCTTGTGGTCCAGTTAAGGCTGTTAGGGCGGCGTATTGATTTGGGTGCGGAGCACACGAGTCTGTGTTCGTCACCCATCTAGCCAAGTATGGGGCGAGCTTCGGGTTTGTTGCAAACCCTATCCTCCATCCAGTCATAGCATAAGTCTTTGAGACACCATCAACAATTATAGTTCTCTCCTGCATGCCGTCTATTGACGCTATGCTAACAAACTTCCCCTCGTAAACCATACTAGAGTAGACTTCATCTGAGAAGACCCATATATTCTCGTGCCTCTTAACTATGTCAGCTATCTGCTCGAGTGTATCTTTATCAAGAGCACCGCCAGTAGGATTATGCGGCGAATTAAGTATGATGAGCCTAGTCCTCTCGTTAATCAGCTTCTCAAGATAATCCACGTCGATACTGAAGTTCTTAGCCTCAAGTACTGGAAGAGGAACGGGTACGGCTCCATAAGCCCTTATAAGGGACTCATATATTGGGAAGCCTGGATTAGGATATATTACCTCATGCCCAACTCCAGGATCCGTCACAGACAATATTGTATATCCAATGAATGGCTTAGCCCCACAGGCGACAACAACCCACTCGGGCTTAACGTCTATGTCTCTAGTTTTAGAGAAGAATTGGGCAACAGCCTCCCTGAGCTCCGGTATCCCGGGGGATGGCGTATACCCTGTTTTCCCCGCCTTTATAGCCTTTATAGCACCCTCCTTAATATATTCTGGTGTGTCAAAGTCCGGCTGCCCAATACAGAAGTTCATTACACTCTTACCCCTACGGGTTAACTCCTCAACCTCTTTTAGGACATCAAAGGCTGTCTCCGTTCCAAGGAGCTTAGTTCTCTCTGAGACTTGTGGCATAATAATCCCTCTATTTGACGATATACTAAAACTTTGATTTTATTTAAGTCTTTTTTATAAACTTTTTTTAAGTTAAACTTATGATTCATACTATGAAACTTCTCACTTGGGTGACTGTATGCTGAGGGCGGAGTACAAGGCTGAGGGGGGAAAGCTGATAAAAGTCCAGCTCAGCAAGGAGGATAATAGGATAGGTTTTATAAAGATTACCGGAGACTTCTTCATGCACCCTGAGGAGCTCATCGAGGATCTTGAAAAGTCTCTGGTGGGATGTGTGATAAATGAAAACATTATTGCTGAAACTATAAGACGGTTTGTAGAGGATAGGGGGGTAATCTTGCTGGGCGCAACCCCAGAAGATTTCGCTAAGTGTATAGTTAAGGCAGGTGGTGGCAGTGGTTGAGGAGTGGAGACTTTTAGATACAGGTCTTAGGGACGCATATTATAACATGGCGCTTGATGAAGCTATAGCGATAGCTAGGTCTAAAAAGCTCGTGCCGAACACAATACGTTTCTTCCGATGGGAGCCGTCAGCAGTCTCCATAGGATACTTCCAGAGCATGGAGGAGGAGGTCGATATAGAGACATGCAACAAGCTAGGCATACAATATGTTAGGAGGAGGACTGGTGGAGGGGCCGTCTACCATGATAGGGATGGAGAGCTAACATATAGCATTGTTGTAGACGAGGGGCACCAGCTGATATCAAGAGACCTACAGAAGACATATGAAGTCCTATGCTCCGGACTGGTTAAGGGTTTAAGGGTGCTGGGAGTCCCGGCGGAATTTAGGCCCATAAACGACATAGTTGTTGAGGGGAAGAAGATTTCTGGCAACGCTCAGACTAGGAGTATGGGAGTTGTTCACCAGCACGGCACAATACTGCGTGATGTAAACCTGAAGCTTATGTTCACGGTATTAAAGGTTCCGAGTGAGAAAATTAGGGATAAGATGATAAAGTCTGTTGAGGAGAGGGTGACTTCGATAAAGAAGTATCTTGGACGGGAAATTAGCTTCGATGAGCTAAAGAGCGCTCTGATAAGGGGCTTTGAAGAAGCCTTTAATATAAAATTGGTTCCTGGAGAAGTGACTGAGTTTGAGGAAAAGCTAGCCACAAAACTCAGAGATGAAAAATACTCGACGAGGGAATGGAACTTTAGGAGGTAACCTACCCTCCAATTAACTTACCATACGTTCATTTCTCACTCTTTATTTCCTCAATAATCTCAAGTATCTTTCTGACGATGATATCTGGTGGGGTCATTAAGTCGTTGCAGTAGACATCTCGCAGAAGCCCCCTCTCCCTGTAGTAGTTTATTAGTGGCTCGGTATTCTCCCTATACACTTTTAGGCGCGCCTTTATAACCTCCGGCCTATCATCCTCCCTCTGATATAATTCTCCACCACATATGTCGCATATTTCGTCCACTTTAGGCGGCAGCGTGAGCCGATTATATATTGCTCCACACCGCTTACATATCAGCCTATTAGAAAGGCGCTGAATTATAACCTCGTCCGGAACAACAAGATTAATAACCAAATCGATCTTAAAGTTCTCTTCGAGGAACATTGCTTGATTAATTGTTCTCGGAAAACCGTCAAGTATAAAGCCTCTCTCAGCATCTGGTTTCTGAAGCCTTTCAGTCAAGAGATCAATAATTATTTTATCTGGAACGAGCTCGCCCCTCTCAACATACTGCTTAGCGACTATCCCAACCTCTGATCCCCTCTTTATTTCCTCACGCACAAGATCCCCAGTAGATATATGCGGCACACTAAGTATACTCATGAGTCTAGAGGCATATGTTCCCTTCCCAGAGCCGGGCGGACCAAATATTAGCATCCTCATAACAACCAACCACTCACAAAGATAATTTCTCTCTTAAAAAATTAAGTTATTATTATCGCATATGTAAATTAAATATGTGTAGCTGGAATAATCTTTGCCATAAACGCATAAATACTTTAACCAAATATCTTCTTAGTTAGGATGAGAGATGGCTAGAAGATCTCGAAGGGAAACCCAAAAGATGTTCAAGGCCGTCGTAGTCCTCCTGCGGAATACGACATGGAAGTGCGGTAAGATTGAGCGGCTCATAATTGAGTACCTTCAAAATAGGTTAAGAAGATATGGAACGGCCCACTCCTCCATAAATGAAATGGTCGAATACTTTAGCTTCAATGGAAAGCAAAAAAGTGAGCTCTTTGACGCCCTAAAGAGGCTTGAAAGAAGACATATAATAGAGATTAAGGGGTTATAATTTTCTCCCCATAAATTTTAATTCTATTTTTGTCCCGGAAAATTATGCTAAAGGGAAGTGTGAAAGTGCCGTTATGAGCTTAGGTTATGGCGGGCGTGTTATGGTGAAGATTGCCTCCTCGGGGGGCGTATCAATATATTGTCCGAGGGATGGGAGGTTCTCTTTCTTCAATAGTCCATACCCGGCGCACAGAACCTATACGGCAATCGACATATATTTAAATGAGGACTTTGGTTCAATAGCGCCCTCACCGGTCTCCGGAGAAGTTAAGCTCATTCGGAGAGTAGCCTGCCCGGAGAAAAAATCCTTCAAAAGCACAAATTATGATTATGTTATCCTCATGCAAAGCCTAGAGAACCCAAAATTATGGGTTAAGATACTACATCTAGAACCTCTCATAAATGTTGGTGACGCCGTTAAGGTTGGAGATAACCTAGGAGCGCTATTAAGATCCGGTTTCTTTGACTACTGGACTGACCCACATATGCACGTTGAAATAAGAGAACCATCAGACCCAATCCGCGCTAGGGGTGGGCTTAGACTAAAAAGGAATTTCACTTTCAATGGAGGGAATATTGGAGCTGTGGAAGAGATGCGCGGAGTAATCGTTGGATTGAAGCCAGAGTACGCTTTGATGGCTTTAGATGGAGATTTAATGTATGGAGTACCCGTCGAGGTGTGTGGAGAGATTGGTCTAATTGATGGGGGCATCCCACATTACGGTTTCTTTGGGGTCCACATAGAGAATGAAGAAAAAGTTTCACGGGGTAGCTCAGTTAAGCTCTGTGGTAGGGAAATCGGAGTTGTTGAGCATATTCATTCGGGTGCATGTGTTGCCCGGTGTCTCAACAAGAGCTTTGAGGCGAAGGGTGTCTCCGTGAAGCTATCATTTTATCTTTACCTATCAAGACCTTTAGTGAAGATTATCCCAAATGGGTCTCATAGACCGAGGTTAGAGATGCTTGAGGAGGTCTCCATTGCCATTTCTAGCTAATAGGTGTGAAATCTAAGCAATCATTTAAGCAAAAGACATTTCTATTTGTCATTATCTTTATTTAAGTAGTTGAAGGGTAAGGTTATGCCCTACTGTCCAGAATGTGGAGGAGAGATGCTCTATATAAGTCGGATTAAACAGTATTCGTGCAAGAACTGTGGGCTCACGTTAACCCTACAGGAGCTAATTGAAGTTAGAGAGAGTTTGAGGAGGAGCAAAGAGGTTAGTGAGGAGGAAGAGAGGAAGAAGCTTAGAAGGGAGTACCTACAGTGGTGGCTCTCGAAGAAAGAGTAAAAGTAACCTGAATTACTCTTCATATTTTTCTTGGGCCTTAGGATAGGAGCCTAAAATCTTAACGAATAGGGCATTCGCCTTTAATCCTTCAAGGGCCTCCATGCACCTAGGTTCCGTCCTATGCCCCTCAAAATCAAGATAGAAATTATACTCCCATGGCCTCCGCCTAGTCGGTCTGGACTCTATTTTAGTCAAATTTATTTCTCTTGATGCAAATTCTCCCAAAGCCCTCCATAATGCTCCGGGAACATGTTTAGTTGAGAAAATAATTGATGTCTTATCGTTTCCAGTTGGCGGGGCATCAAACTTCGCTAGAATAAAGAACCTAGTGTAGTTATTTGGGCTATCCGCTATACCCTTAGCAAGAACACTCATACCATAAATCTCCGCACACCTTTCACTAGCTATTGCTGCAGCATTAAGCATCCTATGTTCTTTAATCATCTTAACGCTTCCAGCAGTATCATATGTGGAAATAAGCTCGCAGCCAAGCCTCTCAAGAAAGCTTCTACACTGCCCAAGCGCTTGTGGGTGTGAGTAAACAACCTTAATTGAATTTATGTCTACACCGGGATTAGCGATTAAGCAGTGAACTATTTTTAAAATAACTTCACCACAAACCTTGACGTCATGCTCAAGGAATAAGTCGTAGACTTGTGTTACACTACCCTCAAGTGAATTCTCAACTGGGACAACCCCAAACTCTGTCTCTCCACTCTCAACGCACCTAAATACATCTGAGAAGCGCTTGCAAGGGACTGAGTAGACATGCGGCCCAAAGAACTCGTAGACAGCGCTTTCGCTATAGGCCCCTATCTCCCCCTGAAACGCCACTCTCACGGATCCCTTAAGCCCATCGATCCAGCTAACGCACATGCCCTCTACTTCGCCCCAACTAGCAAGATCTAAGCAACTAATAAGAAAAACTTTGTGAACAAAAAGATTAAATTAACCCTGTGTTTATTTAGCATTGCGTAGGATTAGGTTTGCGGGGAGCTGACTTGGCTTACAAGTATATGAGCAAAGCCTGGAGAAGGATGCATGATTCATATATAGCGGAGATTATGCGTCAGAGGGTTATTGAGTGGCGTAGAGAGCCGTCGATAGTTAGGATTGATAAGCCGACGAGGATTGATAAGGCTAGGAGACTAGGCTACAAGGATAAGCCCGGCTTTATAGTAGTGCGTGTCAGAGTTAGGAAAAGCGGCTTCAGGAAGGAGAGACCGAGCTCCGGTAGGAGACCTAAGGCGATGGGTGTAATAAAATATAAATTGGCTAAGAGCCTAAGGCTAATAGCCGAGGAAAGAGCTGCTAGAAGATTCCCAAACCTAGAAGTTCTAAATTCCTACTGGGTTTGGGAGGATGGGCGTTATAAGTGGTTTGAAGTAATAATGGTTGATAGAACTCTTCATCCAGAAATCCATCTTGGGAAGGGTAGGGGTAAAGTCTTTAGGGGTTTAACGAGCGCTGGAAGAAAAGTGCGTGGCTTACTCGCCAAGTGAAAAAGAGCTGGAAGACGAGGTTAGCGGGCTTATGGGAGAAAGACAGCTGCAGCTATAACGGTTGTCCAGAGACCATCCTTATGACCCTCAGCTGATTGACATATATGCATCGTTCTAAAGATTTTGCCGCTAGCCTTATACACCTTCTTCCTCTCATCCCAAGCTTTCTCCGGATCAAATTCTATTCCAAGGCTTGTTGCGAGCATTGTTGCCGCAAGATCCTCAGCATACTCCCCTGCCTTCTTCGCAGTTTCACCAAATGAATGGTACTCTGACAGGTAGCCGTATCCATTGTTATTATCCTTCGGTAGGGCTAGGCCAACAGCCGCGGCAATTAAGCGGTTCGGCTCATTCGTCTCATTTCTTGCCATAACTACATAAGTTATTTGACCCGGCTTTAGCAGTTTAAGCCCCTCCTCCCTAGAAATTATTTTACAGCCAGGTGGGAAGATGCTTGAGACACAAACAAGGTTGCACTTTTCTATACCAGCATCCCTTAACGCTAGCTCAAAAGAGATTAGCCTATCTTTATGAACTCCTACACCCTTCGTGAAAAACATCTTCGTTGGAATTATGCTCATCACCACGTCCATGAAACAATTGAAAATAAAGCTCCCTCTTAAAACTTTTTCTAACAGAAAATGCTAAATAAAAATGCCATAAATTTAAAAAAGCAAGCAAAAAATCCTTTTTCGCGAAGATAAGTTTACAAAAAGGTTTAAAATCTCGATCTAATTAATGCAATAAATTTTGGGGGATGTGGAAAGCGGATGAACTCGAAGATTAAGCCAATAGTTTATAGTAAGGGTAAGAGGCGGGTTGGCAAGGGCTTCAGCAGAGGGGAACTTAAGGCAGTCAGCCTAACGATTGAGGAAGCATTAAAACTAAACATACCAGTTGATGAAAGAAGGAAAACTGCGCATGAGGAGAACATAGAGACCTTAAGGAAGCATCTCTCCCAAATAGGCAGGAAAGCTTAAAAATGGGAAATAATTGATGTGAGAAATGGCTAGGTAGAGTGGCAGCGGAATGGAGGGTAGAATCGCATATATAGATTTAAGCTTTTTTGCACATGCCACAGAAGATCAAGAGAAAGTCCTTACCGCGGCCAAAAAACTCTTTCCAGGAGAACATGCGGAGAGGGTCTCTTTTAGCAGAAGTAGGCTCACCGGAGAATATGGCAACCCAATAATCTTCTTTAAAACTCAGATAAGGGAGCCTGAGATAGCTGAGTCATTGTTACTCAACATATCGACAAACCTCCCACTTGTTGATAAAGAGGATTTAGGCAGACACTTAGATCTACATTTAGAGGGGGGTAACCTCTATATCAGGCTTGATAAGCAGGAGGCATATATGGGGAGATTCAGGCTCTGTAGGGCTGATCCGATAAGGATACGTGTGAGATTTAAGATGTCAAATATTGAAGATATTAGAAAGACCTGTCAGGAAATAGGGCTCATACCATGAAGAGAGTATTCGCAGATCTACACTTACGCCCGCAGTTAAGTCATATGGATGAGACGAGAAACTTAATAGGGAGAGCTGTTGACCTCGGCTATAAAATAATTGGACTATCACTCCCAATAGACGTGGATCCCGAGGTTGTTAAAGCCTTAAAAAGGGAGTTTCCGGGGGTAGATCTTGTCACGAGAGTTGATTTGTCGCCGAGGAGCGCTGGTGAGTTGCTGAAGCTTTTGGGTAAAGTTAGGTGGAGGTTCGAGGTGGTTGCTGTAGAGTGCACCACGAGGGAGGTTGCCTTACAGGCAGCTAAAGATAGGAGGACAGACATTCTATTCCATGCTTTAGAAGACCAGAAAAAACACTTTTTCAGCGATTCCGAAGCAAAGCTCGCCTCAGAGAAGAGCGCCGCCCTAGAAATTAACATTTCCCCACTACTCTACTTATCTGGTCCCTCCAGAATAAATCTTCTTAGGGTTTTACGTAAAGAGACTGCAGTAGCTATAAAATATGGCGTGCCCATAGTTATCTCAAGTGGGGCTGATAAACCCTTAATGCTTAGGAGACCAGAAGACTATGCTTTCTTAGCATATCTTATAGACCTAGACCTCAACGGTGCTAGGAGGGCTCTTTCTGAAGCCCCAAAGTCTATAGTTGAGCGGAATAGAAGGAAGCTAAGTGAAGACTATGTTTGTCCAGGAGTTTATATAGTAAGGAGAGGAGAGGACTGTTGAGGAAGGTTAGGCATCGCTACATCTTGGCCAAAATTGACGCTAGAAGAATCCCGGAGGAGAGAGAGTTTGAGAGGGCTCTCTGGGGTAGCATAACACGATTGTTTGGCGAGTACGGTGCCAGCCAAATAGATTTATCGGTAATTGAGTATAATCAAGAGGGAGGCTACGCTATAATCCGCTGCTCCCACAAGGCGCTTCCAATGATGAGGGCTGCAATGGCGGCAATAACTAAAGTTGGGGATGAGGAAACCGTGGTGCACACGCTCTTAATCTCTGGAACATTAAAAGCGTTAAAGAGAAAATTTAATGAAGCGAATAGTATTATGGGTGGAGGAAGGCGAATACCCGCGCACAAGATTAATTGCGGGGCTGGGCATGAGAGGAGAGAGAATAGTTAGTAAGGAGATGATTAGGGATTTCATGCTCCTCTATGCTCTCGCCAAGATGGGCGCGCATAACGAACCAATAAGAATATCAACTACAAAATTTGCTGAGAAAATTGGGGCATCCCAGCAGAGCGTATCAAGGTACCTAGTTAATCTTGAGAAGAAGGGGCTTGTGGAACGGAGCATAGATAGGGAGGGGAGCTTAGTTAAAATTTCTAAGGCTGGCGAAGAGCTCCTTAGGGATGTATACCTCGAGTTAAATGCGATCTTCGAGGGGAGACCACGCTTAATAGTGGTTGAGGGGGAGGTTTTCAGCGGGCTAGGTGAGGGAGCCTATTATGTATCCCAGGAGGGATATAGAAGACAATTTATAGAGAAGTTGGGATTTGATCCATATCCCGGAACACTAAATCTAAGGATAACTGATAAAAGGGGGATTATTATGAGGACAGCATTAAATGTCTACCCAGGGATAGAAATTAAGGGTTTTAGAAATAAGAATAGGGCATTCGGCCCCGTTAAATGCTTTTTAGCAACAATTAATGATTGTGAGAGGGGCGCTGTAGTCCTTGCGGAGAGAAGCCACTATAGTGAAAACGTCCTGGAGGTTATAGCGCCAGTCTATCTCCGGAATAAGCTAGGGCTAAAAGATGGGGATAAAGTTAAAGTGGAAATATTTATTGGGGATAAGGTATAAAAAGCATCATTTCTTAGCTAACTGTATGAGACGCCTACCCCTAGCCAAAGATGACACTAAAATGAGACCTGTTATCTCCATCCTCATTAGAGCCTTATTCAGTTCATTCAAGCTTACATCCTTATAGCCTGAGGAGCTCTTTAAAGCCTCAAGGAGCTCCACATCTGTTATCGAGCCTTTCCTCTCAAGGATATCAAGTATGGCCAGGTGGAGGGGCTGCGCCTTCCAAGTTTTTACCGCCATAACAATAACCACACATTAATCTTAAGTTATTAATGGTGGCGCCGCCCTCTGCATTTTCTTAAACTGTTGGCCCCAGCTCTTATACCAGTTCTCCATGTCAGGAGTTATGCTCGGCCCAATTTTCTTCATGGCTTCTTGGAAGTCTCTCATAGTAACCTCCTTCGCATTCATGTCGCGCCTTAGAGCTATGAGGGCCGCCTCACGGCATAGGGCTTCAAGATCCGCCCCAGAGTAGCCTTTCGTCATACTGGCCAATATCTTCAGGTCTACATCGCCAGCGAGGGGCATATTTTTCACGTGAATCTTGAGAATTGATAGTCTAGCTCCTTCATCAGGCGGCGGCACATATATCAGTCTATCAAATCTACCAGGCCTAAGTATCGCTGGGTCAATTAGGTCCGGCCTGTTGGTTGCAGAGAGGACGACAACGTCCTCTAGAGACTGTATTCCATCCATCTCCGTGAGTAGCTGACTTATGACCCTCTCAGTTACACCGCTGTCTCCGTATCCCAGACCCCTCCTTGGAACAATCGAGTCTATCTCATCAAAGAATATGACCGCGGGCGCCGACATCCTAGCCTTCCTAAAGACCTCTCTTATAGCCTTCTCCGACTCGCCAACCCACTTAGACATTATTTCGGGACCCTTAATGCTTATGAAGTTCGCTTCACTCTCAGTCGCAACAGCCTTAGCCAATAAAGTCTTACCGCAGCCTGGAGGCCCATAGAGCAGTATGCCTTTAGGCGGCTTAATACCCATTCTCTTAAATACTTCCGGGTTCTTAATTGGCCACTCAACAGCCTCCCTCAGCTCCTGCTTAACATCCTCAAGCCCGCCAATGTCATCCCAATGGACTGTCGGAACTTCTATTGCAACCTCCCTAAGCGCCGTTGGCGTTATTTCCTTAAAGGCGTTTAAGAAGTCCTCCATTTTAACCTCCATCTTCTCGAGAACCTCTGTTGGTATCCTCTCCTGCTCTAAATCTATCTCTGGGAGGTATCTTCTTAGAGCCTTCATCGCCGCCTCCCTACATAGGGCTGCCAGGTCAGCTCCAGTATAGCCGTGGGTCATCTCAGCCAGCTTCTTTAAATCAACATCCTCGGCAAGCGGCATACCTCTAGTATGGATCAGAAGTATTTCATATCTCCCCTGCTTATCCGGGATGCCTATTTCTATCTCTCGGTCAAATCTGCCAGGCCTTCTAAGGGCTGGGTCGAGGGCGTTAGGCCTATTCGTAGCGCCTATGACTATCACGTTACCCCTCTCAGAGAGCCCATCCATTAGTGCGAGTAGCTGCGCCACAACCCTCCGCTCAACCTCTCCGGTAACCTCCTCCCTCTTAGGCGCTATAGCATCAATCTCATCAATAAAAATTATGCTTGGAGCATTCTGCTGAGCCTGCTGGAATATCTCACGGAGCCTGGCTTCAGACTCTCCATAAAACTTACTCATTATCTCTGGACCATTTATTGATATAAAGTATGCGTCCGACTCATTTGCTACAGCCTTCGCTAGGAGAGTCTTACCGCAGCCTGGAGGCCCATGCAATAATACCCCTTTAGGCGGGTCTATTCCGAGTCTCTGGAATATCTCCGGGTGTCTTAGCGGTAGCTCAACCATCTCCCTAATCCTCTGAATCTGCTCCTTTAGTCCGCCAATATCTTCATAGGTGACCCTTGGTACACCCTTAACCTCTGGAACAGGTTCTGGGAGAATCTGTAGATGGGTGTCATAAGTTAGTCTCACGATTCCATGCGGCTTAGTCTTCGTGACGACGAATTGGACTGGGTGTCCGAGCATCATCACTAATGTTGTATCACCCTCAACAAAGGTCCTTTCAAGGAGCCTATTTTTGACAAAGTTTATGAAGTCTTCATCAACATTCAGTCTCATGTCTACTGGAGCGAGGGTGACGCTAACAGCATCCGTAACCTCGGCCTTCCGGACAATAACATATTCATTTATTGATACACCTGCATTCTTACGGGTTATGCCATCAATCCTTATAATACCCTTACCTTGATCCTCAGCATATGCAGGCCAGGCTATGGCCGATGTTCTCCTCTTACCTATTATCTCAATTACGTCGCCTGCGGATACCCCCATCTTCTCCATTGTCTTCTGATCTATTCTAGCGATACCCCTATATACATCCCTCTGCCTCGCATCGCCCACCCTGAGCTGAACCTCATTGACCATTGGGGTCTTCCTCACTAGAATAATTATTTATTTTATTCATTCATTAATTGTAAGAAGGCTGGATATATAAATGTGGTGATAGAGTTTTCTATGCTCTTCTCACCATAATAGTCTGTATATCACTCACGTCGGCTATACCTTTAATCCTGCTTTCAATCTCATCTAAGCCACCAGCTAGATCCTCTGGCAATATTATGTGCGCTATTAGAGCTACTAGGCCAAAGGCGATCGGCTCCTCCTCAAAACCATAAACTGAAGCATAGTTCGGCAGAGCATTCTTAATCTTCTCTTTCAAGTCCTCCAGATTGATACCCACGTCCGCGGGAAATATTTTTAGAGATATCACAACCCTAGCCACTCACAAGCCCCCAAGTTAATGAACAGTAATGCTCATTTGAAATATTTTAAAGTTACGCTTCAATTAAATTATAATGCGGTATCGAAGGGAATCTTTAGTATGGTGGAGGAGACAGATGTAGCCGTTATTGGAGCTGGGCCATCAGGGCTAATTGCAGCCCAAGAAGCTTCTAGAATGGGGTTGAGGGTTGTAGTCTTAGAGGAGCATGGCGAGATAGGGCTGCCCTGCCACTGCGCCGGGCTCTTAAGTATCAGGGGGCTTTGTAGGATAGGTGTGCCGAGTAGTGGAGTATACACACTTAACATGATTAGAGGAGCACACCTATTCTCCCCATCAAAAATATCTATCACCGTTGAGTGGGAGAGCCCGGTAGCATGCGTGGTTAACCGCCACCTCTTTGACCTATTTTTAGCCAGCGAGGCTAGGAGAAGGGGGTCACTTATAATGTTGGGGGCAAGAGTTAAACGAGCCTATAGGAAGGGGGATGGGTGGCTCCTGGAAACCAGTGGCGGAGATGCCGTTAAGGCGAAGGTATTAATAGATGCCGAGGGAGCCACGCCAAGGATACCACAAATGGTCGGATTAAAAACTCACGGCGCAGAGAGACTCCTCAAAGGCATACAAGCTGACCTTTCAGTATCTAGTCTAAGTACAGATTATGTCGAAGTATATTTTGGTAGGAATATTGCCCCAGGACTCTTTGCGTGGGTTATACCGCTGAACGATGAGGTTGTGAGGGTTGGGCTCGCATGTAAAACTCGTGATATAAGGGAAAAGTTCACCAAGTTTGTGGAGAGGAGGTTTAAAAGAACCCTTAAGGAACTTAAGCCCATCAAATATTTTACTGGCCTAATTATTACCTGCGGCCCAATTGAGCGAACATATAGTGATGGCTTGTTAATAGTCGGCGACTCAGCTGGGCATACTAAGCCGATAACTGGTGGCGGGGTCATATTTGGCGGGCTCTGTGCTAAGATAGCTGGAAGGGTGGCCTCTAGGGCAATATTGAGTGACAATGTTAGTGGAGAGTTTCTTAAGGCCTATGAAGAGAGCTGGAGGTCAATGATAGGCGGAGAGCTCAAAATAGCCCTATTAATTAGAAGAATTCTTGACAGGTTCTCTGACAGGGACATAGACAAGATATTCTTAATGGCTTTAAGGGAGAAAGTTCATGAGAAGATTGTTTTAGGAGCTGACATGGATTATCAGGCAATAACCCTCATGAAAACCTTGAGGGCGAGAATCTTAAAATTCATACCAATGGCGTTAAGTACTATAATTGGCAGCGTAGTTGGGGAAGGCAGTAAGTATATAAAGGGGAGATAGAATCATTTACGAATCAACAGTCCGGGGTGTAAATATAGATTGAGCGGAAGAGTTCCAATGCCAATATGCACCTCATGCAACAGAATAATACCGCCTGGAACAAACGCGGTCTCATTCTTCTGCCCAAACTGTGGAGACATAACTATATGGCGGTGCTCAAAGTGCCGGCAGCTAAGACGCCAATATAAATGCCCGAAATGCGGCTTTATTGGACCCTAAAGTTCAAGAACACCGAGTTTTCACCCAGAATTCTAAGAGAAAAACGGCGCACTTTGCGCAACCTAAAAATTAAATAAACAATGTTATATTATAGAGATATTGGTGGTTGAATGGTCAAATATAAGGCTACGGCTAAGTGGATTGAGAATGTCCGTTCCGTTGTTGACAACTCACGGTCCCATAGCGTGGTTTGTGATCTCCCAGTGGCGTCTGGTGGGGGTGACACTGGTCCCATGGCCCTTGAGTTAGCTGCGATGGCCTTAGCTGATTGCGCCCTAACGATATTTGCTGATGTGTGTAAGAGGAGTAATATTAAGCTTAATAGGCTAGAGGTAACAGCTGAGATTGAGAGACCAACAGACTCACCTAAGCCAAGTGAGGCAAGTGTTAAGGTTAGGGTATCCGCCGATGCGAGGAAGGAGTTAATTGAGGCTGCTTGGAGGAGGACTGAGGCGAATTGCCCGGTGCTCCTAATTTTTAAAGAGCCAATACCAGTGAAGGTTGAGTTAGAAACAGTTTAATTTCAGATTACAGCCAAAACCCCGCTCTAAATTTAACGTGCTTGAATAGCTACCATGTTTAGAGCCTACTGCAGACAGGGCACTCAGAATTCCTCTTAACCTCTATCATAGTGAATTCCATATATAAGCCATCATAAAATAAGAGCTTATTTTTCAGTAAGTTCCCTATTCCAACCAGGTATTTTATTGTCTCAGTAGCCTGTATCGCTCCTATGATTCCGGCTACTGGGCCGAGTACCGGGAAGACCTCTGGTTTTGGCGGCCTTGGAACTATACATTTTAAGCAAGCAGTCTCCCCAGGCACTATTGTTGTCGCCTGCCCCATCAAGCCATGAACTGCTCCATGGAAGAACGGTATCTTCTCTCTTACACATGCCTTATTGAGGGCGAACCTGGCCTCATAATTGTCAAGCGCATCAACAACTACATCAACATCTTTAACCAATGATAGAGCGTTCTCCTCAGTTATCTTCTCATCATACACCTCAACATTTATTGTCGGATTTATCTGGATGAGTTTCTCACGCGCTGAATCAACCTTCTTCCTCCCGATATCCTTATCCCAGTGGAGAAGCTGGCGGTTTAGGTTGTCCAGCTCCACGATGTCTGGGTCAACTATTCTAATTGTCCCAACACCAGCAGCTGCGAGGTAAACTGATATTGGGAACCCTAGCCCACCAGCTCCAGCAATTAGCACGGTGGCTCCCTTCAACTTCCTCTGACCCTCCACACCAAATCCATTTATGCGTATTTGCCTATCATACCTCCTTAAATCATACTCGGTTAGCTTAGCAAGGCGGCTTACCATAATGAAGCCCCGCAAAACACCTCTTTATTTATCCATAATCTTCTTTATATTCTCAATTTCGCTTTGGTCAGGGCCCTTCACAGAGAACCATGCCTCAAGTATCTCCTTGCCAACCTGTGGGGTTGTTAGTCTACCGCTTATAGCTAGGACGTTAGCGTCATTCCATAATCTAGCTCCCCTAGCAGACTCCGCGTCGAAGCATAGGGCCGCCCGGACACCCCTAACTTTATTAGCTGCGATTGTGACGCCGGTCCCCGTATAACATATCACTATTCCAAAATTAGACCTCCCTGAGGCAACATCATTCGCCACTGAGAAGGCTACATCCGGCCATGGCTCAACCCTCCCAGTGACCAGGGCGCCGTAAGCCTTGACCTCAAAACCTCTCTTCTTCAGCTCCTCGTAAAGTGTCACGGCGACAGGATATAGATCGTCCGACCCAATTGAAATTATCAAATAAACTCACCAGCAAAGTATTGGAAGAAGAAGGGAATAAATTTTACTCGTATCTTAAGGCCACTGCGGGCGGAACCTTTGAGGCCCTATATGCTGGCAGTATTCCGCCAGCTAACCCAACGGCCATAGTTAGTAGGAGGGTTCGCGCTATTAAGTCTATGGTTATCTTTGGGCTGAGCATAAGGGTTAGTTCGAGTCCACCTATAACTAATCCCCTAAGGGATAGGAAGTGCGCCCCAACTATCCCAAGTGATATTCCAATCGACCCCCCTATCAAGCTCATTATTATTGATTCCAAAAGGATTAATAGCAGGATTTGGCTGCTTGTGTAGCCTATAGCCTTCATTACGCCTATCTCACGTATCCTCTCCATAACAGAGGTTATCATTGTTGCCGCGACACCAGCTACAGCAACAGCGAACGCTGAGAGAGACGTTGAGAAGTTTATGAAGTCTATTGCCCTGGTGACGCTTGAGATCGCCTCAGCTATAGCGCTGAAGGCTATTACCTGGAGCCTATCCTCATACTTCTCCCTTAAGCTTGAGACCACGCCCTTGACTAGCGATGGATCACGCGTGAGCACGAATATGCCGGACCAGCTCTTCATCCCAAGCAGTTTCTTACCGGCTTCAGGGTTGAGGAAGACTGTTAGATCCGGGTCAACTATCAGCGCACCACCATACTCCTCAAGTATAGCGCCAACCCTAACGTTCACGTTCCTTCTCCCAACTACTTTATCACCCTCAATTTTTGGAACCATAAGCGATATGACGTCTCCAAGTGCGAAGTGCTGCTCCCCGGAGCCCCTGAAGGCGACCTTCTTTCCAACTATTGAGCCGAGGGGATCAGAGGGGACGGCGCCATCCATTATTTTTAGGCTCCCAATAGCCTCGAATAGAAGGTTATAGTCTATGGCGAATACTGAAACTCTAATCTCCTCAGAGCCCCTTTTAAGCAACGCCTGTGTAGAATAGAATGGCTCAGCCCTCATTATCTCTGGCATAGACCTTATGAAACTGAGGTCGTCCTCACTCAACCTATAGTTCTCCCGCGGAAAGATGGCAATTGCGTTCTGACCCAGCGAAGTTATTCTCTCCACAATATAATCTGAGTAGCTCCTCACAACAGAACTCATCATAACTAGAACCAAGGGGCCAATAGATATGCCAATTATCGTGAGCACAGCCCTCGTCCTCCTCTCGCTTAGGGCTTTTAACGCAAGTCTTATGAAATCTAGAAAAATGCGGAGTGCCATAGAACTCCACCCTAACGCATCTCACTTCATTGAACGGGCCTTTAAAGCCCTGTAAATCAGGACTAACGCTATTGCCAGAAAGACTATAACCGCCCCAACAACAATCCACGTCTCAACGCCCAGAGCCCCCTCTTGAGGCTGTATCGTCGGAGTCTCTGGCTGAGGTTCAATCTTAACGGTTATCTCCTTTGAGAAGAGCTGGTTGAATGCATCATAATATTCTATTATTAGGGAGCACGTCTCACTATACTCGGGCACCTCTATTCTAAATGCCAACTCATCTGCTGGCGCAACATCTCCGACTAGAGTCCATGAGCTAGTGCCTCCAGCCTTTAGGACAACTCTCACCCTGTATGCCGTAGCTGAGCCTAGGTTCGCGATAACTCCGCTCACCATTGAAGAGAAGCGTTTACCAACAGCGTTAATATCCCTTACGAGAATATCGATGAATGGTTCGACAACAACTGTTACAGTATTGTTAAGTCTTTTAACAGCTCCGCTGGCATCCCTATAAATAATTGACGTAATTAATGGAACTGGACCATATGTTACAACCGTTGTTCCGCCAACCTGTGTTATAAAGCCAAATGGATTGTAAATTAGCGTCAATGGAATGTCAACTTTCTTACCAGCATCAATCCTCTCAATATATGTGACGGCAGGTGAGGCTATTAAGAGGGGCATCCCCTGATACGGCGAAACTATTAGATATACATCGTGTAGTGGGGATGTTCCACGATTCTCTATTGTTAGGGATGTGTTCGTGAAGCGGCTCTTAACATTTATATTGCCGCCTATCCTAACATCCACATACACAGTCCTACCCAGCACGGCTACTGGAATAATCAGCCCAACGGTTCTCCTTGTACCCCACTGATCGATGTAAGATAGGTTCCCCATAAAATTATGGAGCCCAAGATCAACGTCTAATATATGGAGGGGAACTATGAAAGTTAATATATCGCCCCGGCTGGAGACCTGCTCCTGAGGGGGTTGATAGACCCTTAAATATTCCTCTAATATGGTGCCTGAAACTTGAAATGGCAACTGTGGCAAGGTTGGGAGGGGGCTTATGGTTGATGGCGGAGCTCTCACAAGTGATGAATTATCTACGGCACTCACAAACCCCTTTGGAAGACGTATTTCCAGCACAGCACCCCTCATATTATCAACAAGGTTATTTCTTACAGATATGAGAAGGCGAGCGCCATAGGTATATGGGCCAACAGAGCCCTCATACCAGCTAGCACTAACAAACTCTACAGCATTACTATCATCATTAATGCTTATATCTAGACTGAAACTCTCACTACACCTCTCTCCGGGACCGCCGGACTGCAGAATAAAGTCTACTATTAACTTAGCTGCATGCCTGCCAGGCTTCACTCCCCCAACAGTTATTAAGAAGGTTGCCGTGAAAGTGCTTAGGCTCCTGACTGGGCCATCTACATATGCCCTTGCAGACCTCTCCCCCCTCGAGGACATATTCTCTGGTAGGATGAGGTGGAGTATTATTCCGCTTATCGGGAACGGCGCCCTATTCGCGATAGTAACCTGGAAGGTTGCGTTATCGGTCCTTGGAAAGACATTATAATTGTTCTGCCAGCCATAACCAACAATTTCAAGGTAGCTTGCAGCAGCAGGATACTCCTCAACCACTAGATGGGCGGTAAACTCCCTAGCGACCTCTATGTGCGTCCCAAACTCACTAAAAACATAATTTATTTGAACATTAATGGGGATTTCGCCAGCATCCGCACCCACATCAAAGTAGAGCGTAACTTCGGAATATGATCCGGGAGCTAATCTGGCCGCCAAGGTCTCAGAGCTCTTTATTGGCTTAAGGTAATCTGAGGATGCCTCAATGACGGCTCCAACAATACTATATCGCCCATTATTTATGAGACGTAGGGTGAGCGGGGCATAGCGTGACTTGGCGTATACTGGTGATGGGGTTGGGTAGCCCCAGTAGGCTGAGACAAGTGATACCTCAGGCAGGTAGCCGTGTGGACTCTCAATAATCACGTCAACACTTACATCCTGACGCCCAAGGAAGGATGAATCTGAAACAATCCTGACAAAGAATACTTTGAGGGGGATATTTATTTTACCTGGCCTAACACCATCATTCACATCAACGGTTATATCTACGAAGCAGGAGCCGCCGGGCGGCATCCCGTTAACATATGTCCCTGAAAGAGACCTAACATTAATGCCATCTAACTGGTCTGGAATAATAACCATGCCGCCCACGGCCTCTGGAAGCCTATTAACAAAGGAAATTCTAATTGTTACGCCTTTCGCTGATGGTAGTAGGGGAGCTGGCGAACCTTGATATAGAACAGAGATGGACGAGACTATTATCGGATCCTCCCTCGGAGCTTCAGTAACGCTGAATTGTATTGATATGGACTCCGTAGAATTATAGTACACGTTATCCTCGGTTCTCATGGAAAGGTCCGCAGAGATGACGGCGCTGTAAACTCCAACGGCGGCGTTCTGTGGAATGGATATTCCACTGAAGCGCAGAGTAAATCTTTCTCCAACATTAACCACGCCAATGCTTGCCCTAGGATTATTTATAGTGAAGCCGTATGGGAGATTAATCCTGAAGGTTGCAGATGCTATACTAGACTCTCCAGAGTTCTCAAGGACAACGTATAAGTTCGTGTTAACGGATCCTGGATAAGAGGCTGGGTTAAGATAAGCTTCAATAAATCTTAGTTGGACTTCAGGGTAATGAGACACCTCAATTTCTATACTATGCAGCTCAAACAGAATTTCACTGCTGCCCTCTAAGAGATAGGTTATGTTGAGCTGTAGGGGGTATGTGCCCGGGCTCAATGTCTTATCTATATCCAAGTAATACTCGAAGAGGACATGGTCACCCTCTTTAACGCTCGTAAGAACTGAACCTTCAAGTGATTTGGCGAGTGCGGATGGCCCGCTCCCATAACTAAACTCTATGCCTTTAGTGGTGTTTAGGTGGCCGACAACCGAGAAGGCCGTTTTATTAGCGATATACATTGCCTCGATACGTAGGTTAACTCTTCTACTCCCAGGGTATATTTTCGGTGAGCCGATGGAAGATCTGGCAATAACACTAATAATTGCGAATCTTTTATCTTGGGCGCATATATGGCTCACCGGGTTTAAAAGCAACAGGATATCTGCCAAGAGTAGCGCAACCAATATTAAGCTAAATATTCTTTTAACACTCATCCTTATCCCCTTACGCCCTCGGCACCTTACTCAAGAGGGAATCCCCTGGATTAGCATTATATTGGCCTATTATCATCCCATCTCTAATAACATATATTCTCTCCATACAATTTGCAACCTCTGGGTCATGCGTCACAACGATTATTGAGTGCCCCTCTTTATTTAGGTTTAAAAAGGTTTCTATGACTATTCTAGCTGAAGCCCTATCAAGGTTTCCCGTGGGCTCGTCAGCTAAAATTATTGATGGTTTTCCAACAATAGCTCTAGCGATTGCAACCCTCTGCTGCTGCCCGCCAGACAGCTGATTAGGCTTTTTCTTAAGCCACTCAATCTCACCGCCAACTTTAAGTATAGCCTCCTTAACCATCTCAAACCTAACACTACGCGGTATCCCTCTAGGTATCAGCGGCATCTCAATATTCTCAAGTACAGATAATCTATTAACTAGGTTAAATGTCTGGAAGACGAAGCCTAGTTTCATATTCCTCAAATACGCGAGCTCTTTATCACTCAACTTCGATACATCTCTTCCCTCAAAGAATATTTTGCCTTGCGTTGGCCTATCAAGGAGACCTAGCATGTTGAGTAATGTCGTCTTTCCCGATCCCGACGGCCCCATTATGGCAACTAAGTCCCTCTCATAAATCATAAATGAAATGTTTTTGAGAGCGATCGTGCTGATCTCACCAACCTTATACTCTTTAGTGACGCCCGCTAATTCAACCAGTACCCTTCGTGAATTGGTCATAAGATATCGCCTTATATTATATTGGAAACCGATATATATGAAACCAAAATATTTTAAGGTATTGATTTATATAAAATTTACTTGGGCATGAGCGAAGATAGAGTTGCAAGGTCGATGAAAGAGCAGCTTAAGAGGGGCTATCTTAAGCTAGCAATTTTATATACACTTCTAGAGGGACCTACGCATGGCTATAAAATGCTTAAGAGGATTAGAGAGAGTACGCTGGGTTTAATCTCCCCAACGGCAGGCTCTCTCTACCCGGCTTTAAGGGACCTTGAGAGAAATGGATTTATTGTTGGGGAGTGGGCTGGGGGGAAAAGGAGGGTGAAAATTTACAGGGTGACTGAGAGGGGTAAGAAGATTTTTAGGGAAGTTGTTGAGGGACACTTTAACCTAGTTTTAACTATTAGGAGGTGGTTACTTAAAGAGCTCACCCCAATACATCCTATGGAGGGACTGGACGTTTCCTCTGGAATTATTCCATTAGCGATGAAAATACTGTTGTCCGGCGGCATAGCATCCCAAGAGGATAAAATTAATTTCCTAAAGGATCTAAAGGAGACTCTTAAGAGGGCTAATGAGGTCATAAATAACCTTATAACAAACATTGATAAGAGGCTGATAGAGCTGGAGAGAGGGGAGACGGGTAAATCTATTGATGTAGGTTAAAGGGAATCGTATATTTTCTGCTCTGTACAATTAATCGGTGATGTGGGAAATGGAGAAGGAATTGTTACAACCACTTAAGCCGGAAATAATCAGGATGTATTATAGGCAGGGTTATAGGCTTGTTGGTAAGCACCTTCATAGTGCTGTTAAAATATGCTATTGGACTAAAGAGAGCCTAAGGTCTGGTAGAGCCTGCTATAAGGAGCTCTGGTATCCCCCTGTTCAGAGCCATAGGTGTATGCAAATGACGCCATACATTGGGTGTAACTGCCACTGCCTACACTGCTGGAGGGTTCACTCGGGGGATAGGGAGGGGCTCACTTGGAGGGAGTTCCCCTTAGACCTCAAAGAGTTTGATGAACCCTCTGAGATCATAGATGAGCTCCTCAGGAAGAGGAAGGAGCTCCTATCGGGCTGGAAGGGGAATGAGAAGGTTGACAAGAAGAAGTTTGAGGAGGCTTTGAAGCCAACTATGATGACTATGAGCTTAACCGGAGAGCCAACGTTATATCCATGGATATCAGAGCTAATTGAGGCGGCTGAAAAGAGGGGGATGATAACATTTTTAGTCACAAATGGAACCATACCAGAAGCGCTGGAAAGTATGAGAAAACTGCCATACCAACTATATGTCAGCATCATTGCGCCAGATAAGGATACATATATAAGGCTTGCAAGACCGCTCATTAAAGATGCATGGGAACGCCTAAACAAGACATTAGGGGTCCTCCCAAGCCTAAATACACGTAAAGTTTTGAGGTTTACCGTAATTAAGGGCTTTAACACGGCGAATATTGAGGGTTATGCCAAGATGGCTAACGTGTCTAAGCCAGATTTCATCGAAGTTAAAGCATATGAGTGGGTGGGCCAGAGCCGCCATAGGCTTCCAAAGGAAGCTATGCCCTATATGGAGGATATAGAGAGATTTGCGAGTAAGCTGGCAGAGTTAATTGGATACGATATTAAGGGGAGATATGAGCCAAGTGGGGCAATACTCCTAGCATGACTTATTTAAGATTTATCAAAGAAAAGTGTATAAGACATCTTAGAAATTAATTTCTTGTAACTAATCTCCAATTATGGGGGGAACATTATGGTCAGCAAGAAGAAGCTTCAGGAGTATGAGGAGAGGATTAAGCAGGCTCTGGCAATACTTGGTCAAGTCTCCGAGGACACGACAACTCCAAGAAACATTAGGAGGACTGCTAAAGAGGCCATGGATATCTTACAGTCAACACAGTACACGCTCGCCGTCAGGGCCTCAAACGCAATATCAGTTATAGATGAAATACTGCAGGATCCAAATATGCCGCCCTACACAAGGGTAAGACTCTGGAACGTTATGAGCTTGCTCGAGGGGATAAAAGACTAACATTAGGGACGGTTTCCTCATGGTTAAGCGTGAAGCAATGCTTTACGAGCAAATTGGGGATAATAGAGTTAGGTGTAACCTCTGCGCCCGCAGATGCGTGATAATCGAGGGAGGCTTCGGCTTCTGCAGCGTTAGAAAGAATGAGGGAGGGAAACTTTACTCGCTCAACTACGCTAAGGCATGCGCCGCAAATGTAGACCCAATTGGCAAGAAACCGCTCTCACACTTCCATCCCGGGGCGCTTGTAATGTCCATAGCGACCGTTGGATGCAATTTCAGGTGCCAGTTCTGTGACAACTGGACTATAAGCCAAGAGAAAGATATTGTTGGGAGGGATTTTCCGCCAGAGGAGGTTGTTAATGCCTCAATAGAGTATGGCTGCCACGGCATAAGCTACACGTATACTGAACCAACAATCTTTTTTGAGTATGCTTATGACACAGCTGTCCTTGCAAAGAGACACAACTTATTTAATACATTCGTCACAAATGGCTATATGACACCTGAAGCGATAGAGGTAATAGCGCCATACCTAGATGCCGCAACGGTCGATTTTAAAGGTGGTGGTGATCCAGAATTCTATAAGAAGTATTCTATGGTTCCGTCGGTTGAGCCCATATTTGAGGCTTTGAAGGCTATGAAGAAGCATAGTATCCATGTTGAGGTAACAAACCTCGTTATACCGAAGGTTGGCGACTCTATCGAGAGGATAAAGGATCTAGCTTCGTGGATTAGAAATAACCTTGGTGAAGATACGCCACTCCACTTACTGAGATTCCACCCAGATTATAAGATGACTGATATACCGTCAACAGAAATTAGGACCTTGGAAAAGGCTTATGAGGCTGCTAAGGAGGCTGGATTAAACTACGTTTATTTGGGTAATGTTCCAGGCCATAGGTATGAGAACACTTATTGTCCAAATTGCCATGAACTCGTGATAAAGAGACTTGGCTTCGAGATCATTAAATGGAATTTAACTGAGGATATGCGTTGTCCAAAATGTGGAAAGCAAATAGCTATAAAAGGGAAGTTTCATAAGACTGGATTAACAATTCCATACTCCATAATTTAAGCAAATCATTTTATCTGGATATTAGAGAGGAATTAGTTTGCAAGACGACTCTCAACTAAAGACCCCCCATAAAGGCGTTTTTGAGGGAAGACTTGAGCAGCATACATGTAATACAGAGGCAGAGCAGAAAGAGAGTATTGCACAGGTTCTCGTGGAAACTCTAACTCTCTGTGGAATCAAATATTGGTTTGTTAATTCTGGGACTGAGTGGCCGCCGTTTATGGAGGCTGTCTCCAAGATATGGGCTAAGGGCTCCGAGTGGCCTAAGATAATAATCTGTCCCCACGAGTTCACGGCGACAAGTATGGCTCATGGATACGCCATGGTGAGCGGAGACATCCCACTAGTAGGCTATCATGGAACCGTAGGCACATACAACGCCTTAGGAGCCATAGCAAACGCCTTCACAGCCCACGTACCATTACTCCTCCTCGCTGGAAGCGGGTGGATCACCGAGAAGATTAAGGGGCCACCTGCACAGGGGTCGAGGGATCAGGCAGCTCCACTAAGGGAGTACATTAAATGGGATTGCGAGGTCAAGTTGGGGGAGCAGATACCCTATATAGTGCAAAGGGCCCTACAGATAGCAAAAGCTGAGCCGCCCGGCCCAGTATATATCACTATACCTAATGAAGTTGCTCTTATGAGGATAACGCGTATAAACATTCCGTCTCCGAACCTATATGTTCCCCCAACTACACCTCGGCCTGACCCCTCCGCCATAATGAAGGCTGCGGAGCTGCTTGTTAAGGCTGAGAACCCGGTGATAGTAGTTGATGAGCTTGGGAGAAGACCCGCTGCGGTACGCCAGCTCATGAGGCTTGCAGAGCTTCTGGCAATACCTGTAAATGGAGCCTTAAAGGAGTTTGGCTACATGAATTTTCCACCGGATCATCCACTGAGCGTGTCGGCGCCATTGGAGGATGCTGACGTAATATTTATGATTGAGAGCCCCTATCCATCCGGCAGGCTCATCCCAAATCCACAAGCCAAATATATTAATCTTGCCATCGACCCACTTTACATGAAGTTTTATCCCTTGTCTGGCTTCCGTCCGGCGAATATTTCTATATTTGCTGACCCGGCGGAGGCTTTGGCGCAGCTTTATCGTGCATCCTTAAGACTCCTCTCTAAGAACCCTGCCAGGAGGACAGAGATAGGTGAGAGGTTTAAGCGTATAAGAGAGGCGCATAATGCCCAGGTGAACGCATTGATAAAGGAAGCTCTATCGGTTAGAGATAAGAAGCCGATTGACAGACGGTGGATTAATTATTGCATAGGTTTAGTGAAGAATGAAGACGATATTATATTAATAAATAATTACGGCTATATGTATCAGGGCTCCGGCAGGTTTATCCCCGGCACATATTTTGGAACGCCCCCATCAGCCTGCCTTGGGTGGGGTCTTGGAGCAGCTCTCGGAGCAAAGCTAGCTGCGCCAGACAAGACGGTAATAGCCTGCATGGGTGATGGAAGCTACATATATGGTAATCCGGTAGCAGCTCACCTAACATCTAAGAAATACAATCTCCCATTCCTAACAATAATTTATAATAATCAGGGTTGGGGTGTGCCGCACAGGATTCTTCTCCAAGAGTATCCTGAGGGCTGGGCTGTACGGTACGGCTATGTTAAGGCGTTAAGTGGATTTGAGCCATCTCTGGACTTCACGTCTATATGTAAGGCTGCGGGCGGCTACGCTGAGACCGTTGAGGATCCCTCCGAGGTTCAGCCAGCTTTGAAGAGGGCTTTAAAGGCTGTGAGTGAGGAAGGGAGACAAGCCCTACTCAACTTCATCTTATCATTTGGGGAGTAGTATCCTGCAAAATATTCATGCCGTTTGTCCTTGGATATTCATTCTTGTTTGTTCATGTTCTTTCATATCCAAGGACTTCCACCTTGTCCACGCGGATTTGGATATCTGCGTGGGTTCATGGGTGGCTGTCAAGCCTAACGGAACGTGGCTCCCATCTAGTTCTAGCCTTGGGCGGCTTAGGGCATTGCCCTCATCACTGCCCAGGGCTTTGAGGAGGAGGTTGAGACATGCAGCAGCATCCCTATGCCACTTCTCGCCGCCAGTACTACAGACGCCCACCCTCGAGCTGCTGTATTTGATCAAGGCTCCGTGTGTTGGGCATAGCCTAGAGGTGTTCCTCGGGTTCACGTATACTACTGGAACACCGTGCTCCTTCGCCTTTTCTTCTACAGCTCTCTGAACTCCTCTGAAAGACGCCTGATAGATCCTATGCCTGAGCTGTTTATCCTTAACCTTCTTTATCATGTTTTCAGCAGGCTTCTTTCTAAGCTTCTCCATGGCAATAGCGTATTCATGCTTAACAGCTTCCCTGACAACTATGTTCGCAATCTTCCACCTAGAGTCATCCTTCTTATCATTCTCCCTGAGCTTTTCCCATAATCCTCTTCTTAACTTTACACCTAACTCCGTAGAGCATGTCGTACCTCTCCTGAACATGCTTCCTCCTATAGTAGTAGCCGAGAACAATCTTCTCCATATTAGTTTCGAAGAGATAGACCCTGCCATCAACTAGAACTGCAACACTATTCTCGTTCACATCTACGGTAATGTAGCCTTTCGGCTGGTAGAGCTCCACCTCCTTCTCGAAGACGAAGTAAACAATGAGCTTCCTCTCCCTCTTAGTCAGCTTAACTCTGCATTCGGGCCTCAGCCTCCACCCGGAGTTAACGTATCTCCAGAACTGCTTGTGCGGGTTGATGTCCACATGTATCCAGCCCCTATGGGTAGCGATCCTAACTCTAGTTAAGCCATCGAGTTTACACAAGTGATCGTCAAGCCAGATGGATACGCTTCTGACCTCCGGGTACTCTCTGTTTGTTAAGTTCCCCTTTCTCAGTTTTAGGAAGCTCTTCGCCCTCGTGGATGCGTCCTGGCATGCTGTGTACGCGTAGTGTGATGGTAGATGCGGGTAGATGCTCCTCAGCTCCCTATACTTCATTGCCTTGAGTTTGATGAAGGACTTGATATCGTTCCTAACAGCATATAATGTTACTTGTTCTACCAAGTTTCTATACATTCCTTCGAGCTCTACTAGCGTTCTCAATGCTTTTCGAGGTAGCTTCTCGGATTCAACCACGACGGTTCTAGTCACTGTTGTCTTCTTCACTCTTCTCCACCCCCTCTATCAGCTTTTTGAACTCTTCCACCAGCTTCTTCTTTTTATAACTCCTCATACCGTACAGCTTACCGGCAAAAGATGTGACGACCTCTATCAAGTCCTCTACAAGCTCTCGGTGAACATCTCTAGGCTCCTCGCCGAAGATAACCTCTATTCTTGCACCGTGCTGGTTGAAGAAATACTCTAGGTACTCGAAGCCAAACCTGGTTAACCTATCCCCGTAGGTTATGACAACAACTTCAACTTGTTTAGATACAACTAGGTCGAATAGCTTTTTCGATCCTCTCCTATCCGTCTTCAGCCCAGAACCTACATCGGTTATCGTCTCCACTACTCTGTATCCTTTAGATGCGCAGTACTCTAGTAAGTATCTGACTTGCCTCTCGAGGTCTTCCCTCTGGTCGCTAGAAGATACTCTAGCATATGCAATAGCTCTAGTCTCCTTAGCGCGTGATTCGAGAATCCTCCTGACCTCGCTCTCAGGAACCCTATGCTTACCACCAACAGTCCTGATAGCCTTTATGTAGCCTGCTTCAATCCACCTACGGAGAGTAGAGTAGCTAACGCCAAGCCTCTCGCAAACCTCTCTAGGCCTCAGCAACTTCTCAGACATGAATAGAAACAACGCTTATGAACACTTCCTAAAAACATCAAAAAGAGAACAGCCCCCATCGATACCTGTAACCAAAGTCTAATGTAATCGCCTCAACTGCTAGCGAGAAGATTAGCAGTGCAGTTAATATGATTATTGCGGCCGCTTCAGCGATTTTTCTTATGGTTTCCGTTCTTATACGTCTCTCAGCGATAATTACCATGCCGCACACAGCATGCAGGTACGCCAACAGCACTGTTAAGATCCTTAGGAATTTATCTATGTGGACTCTCCTAGGCTCTGGGATTACCCTCACCTCTAGCGCTAGCATTTGGTATCCGCTGATCAAGTATATTGTGGCTAGAATTATTAGAGGTATAGATGTGATCTCAACTATTAGTAGAGATATTCTCAGCATTGTTGCTCTTTTAACCATCAATATCACCTTCTAGAGTTAATGTAGTCCCATATGTCCTTAAAGGATACTTCTGGTATTCTTCTTGGAACCCCTATTGGAATTATGTATAATGGTTCCTCTTCAAGCTTAGCACCGATCGTTTTCACAACAAGGTCATCGTAAAAGGCTCCGACAACCACAGCGCCATATCTAAGGGCTGTAGCCATAAGATACACGTTCTGTCCAACGTGACCAGCCTCCATTGGAACATACCTAACTCTACCCCTCTCATGATATCTCCACGTCGTTCTTTCAAAGACCGCGCAAATAATTATACTCAGTGGAGCCTCACCAACCCAGCTCTGGCCTAGGGCGGCGTTCATGAGACTCAATCGATGATCACCCATCTCGATTAATAGTAGGGAGTGGCTGTGTGGATCATATTTGTAAACTCCCTCTTTGATGAAGCCTTCAGCATACTTTACGCCCCTCTCGCCTATCACGACGTAGATTTCTAGGGGGTATGTGGCTCCGGCGCTTGGAGCCGCCCTCAAACCCTGATTTGGCTCCGTTATTCCATATGCGGCCCAGAGGATCATCGCCAGATCATCTAAATTTACTGGTTCATCGGCATATTCTCTAATGCTTCTTCTCAAAAGTATCGCTTCCTCAACGGTTAATTCGCTAACCTTCCGCGGCAGCGGCAGGAGGATCTTCTCTCCAAGCGATATTGGCGTTGCTGGAGTTTCTACTACCTCCTCATGCCCTGCCGGAATACCGATGTACCATACATATACTATTATGGAAGCAGCCAGGATAAGTGAAAGAGACCAGAGGAGTCTTATAGTTAACCTAGCCAACAATAAACCTCCCAGAAGCACTACTTAAAGTAAATTTTCTCTCCCATTAAATATAAGCGTGTGCTGGCTAGATAACTCTTAATAGTCTCCTGAGAAATATTTCCATGTAGGGATTATGTGGCGTATCCTTAGGAGAGATGCTATAGAAGTTTTATATGACGAGGGGGCTAGGGCTAGCTTAGCAAGGTATTTCGCCGTGATGAGCGACGAGAAGCCGGCCAAGTTCATGATAGCGAAGAAACTTCCAGCAGAATTTGAGCCGGAGGAGCCCCTTAAGGATCTCTGGGTTAAGCATGATAAGCTCACCGAAGAATTTTATAGAGTTCAGGAGGAGGTAGATTCTGGAAGAAGAAGCCTAGAGGATATGGAGACCCCGGAGAAATCATATTTAGACCTTAAGATAACCATAGCAGGCAAGATCCTTGAGCACTGCCACCTCTGTAACAGGAGGTGTGGTGTAAACCGGCTGAAGGGTGAACTCGGCTACTGCAGATGTGGCACTCAGATAACGGTCTCCTCAATATTTGAGCATCTAGGCGAGGAGCCGGAACTCGTTCCCTCAGGAACAATATTTGCCATGGGCTGCACAATACGATGCCTCCACTGTCAAAACTGGACTATATGCATAACAGGAGATAGCCTAATTTTACTCTCTGATGGCACATTGACCGAGATTGCTAAGATTTTTGACGAATATACTACTGGGGAACCGAGGGAAGTTTGCGGAAGCCTCTGTGCACCAACAAACTTAAACATTTTTTCAATAAATAATGAAGCAAAAGTTACAGTAGATGTTTGTGATGGTGTGTCACAAAGGTTAGCTAACGACCTTATGGAGATAGTGACGCAGACCGGGAGAAAAATCGTGGTTACACCTAATCACTTGTTATACACCTGCCATAATGGAATTATTATTCCAGTTCCAGCCAAGAAATTAAGGGAAGGTGACTATATAGCCGCTCTCAAGTTCATACCCGAGATTAAAGGACCCACAAAAATAAATGCTGGGAACCCTACTTCTAAAGCTTTTTGTAAAGTGGCTCTACCCATCGCTCTTACACCAGAACTATGCCGAGTTATTGGATACTTGCTTGGCAATGGGCACCTCTATAAATATAAGAGAAAGAGCAATTATAGTATAGTATTTACCAACACTGATCGATACCTAATTGAAGACTATGTTAACTGTTTTAAGAAAGCCTTTGGTTTAACACCGGAAGTGTTGGAGTATAAGGGAATTTTTCGAGCCATAGTTAGATCTGCTGACATCTTCAACTTTCTAGGCGAAATTGCCCCGCACCTGTTATCTCGCTCAAAACTTAGAGAGGTACCGCCAACAATTATGCGAGCTGACAATAACATGGTTTCATCATTTTTAAGGGGGTTCTTTGATTGCAAGGCTACAGTCCACAGTAAAAACAGGGAAATAGTGTTGTATTCGGCGAGTGAGAGACTGCTATCACAAGTGCAAATTTTACTATGCCGCTATGGAATAATATCGCAACTCCACTCAGTATTACGTAAGAGAAATGGGCGGGTTAAAAGAATATTTAGGCTCTCAATTACAGGCGAAAATGTAAGTCGCTACAAGATTTTTGTAGGTTTCTCATCTCCTGAAAAGATTGAGAAGCTAGAGAAAGTGCTGAAGCTAAGAACTTCTCCTAGGCAACATATAGATGTTGTTCCGAATATTAGTGACCTGTTAAAAGATATAAGAGACAGATTACGACTTACGCAGCGTGACGTAAGATTGGTCTTAAAAGGATATGGTTACTTGGAGTCTAAAAATAGACCATTTCCAAGATTCGAGCTCGAGAAAGTAGTATCATTCTTTGAGGATAGATTAAGAAATATCGAGATGTTATCCCAGAAGCTTGCAGAGCCCACGTGGAAAGTGATAAGGGAAGGAATGAGAATGCTAAATATTTCTCAGCGGGAGCTAGCTGAAATGCTTAATGTTTCTCGTAGCCTAATAAAGTATTACATGAATATGGACGATAATGACTTACACGTTAAAAAATTTTTGAGTAAGGTTTCTGCCGCAATGAGAATTTTATGCTCAGAAATTCTATCTGACAAAATATTGCTAGAGAATCTACTTAGACTGAAGATATTAATAAATGCTGATATTTTCTGGGATAAAGTAGAAAGAATATCAAAGTTGACTGGAGAAACATTGGTTTTTGACATTAGAGTACAGAATACAAATAGGTTTATTGCGAATGGCCTGCTTGTACATAACAGTCAGTGGTTCGAGAGTGGGGAAGTTTATTCTCCTAGGCGTTTGGCCTTAGCTGTTGAGGGGTTACGTAAGAGTGGCTGCAGAAACGCTAATTTGGTTGGTGGTGAGCCTACTCCTTGGCTTGAGCAGTGGCTTGAGACCTTCAAGTACGTAAACGTGAATATCCCAGTGGTATGGAACTCAAACTCCTATTACAGCGAGGAGACAGCAAGACTTTTAGCAGGCTTCGTTGATGTTTATCTGCTGGACTTTAAATATGGACCATTTGAATGCGCTAAGAGGATCTCAGATGCCCCAAACTATTGGAATGTATGCACCAGAAATCATCTTTATGGTAAGAGATATGGCGAGCTGATTATACGCGTCTTAGTCTTACCAAATCATCTTGAATGTTGCACAAAGCATATTCTTAAGTGGATAGCTGAGAACTTAGGTAAAGGCACTAGGACAAACGTCATGTTTCAGTACAGGCCTGAGTGGAGGGCTTACGAAATACCCGAGCTTCGCAGAAGACTAAATGTTAAGGAGATGGAGAGGGCAATAGAATTAGCCAAAGAGGCTGGGCTAACAAACTTTATAACATGAAAATATTATTCTTAGGTTTTTTAGAACAGGTGATGCGGGAGAGAATTAGCTTAGGGGATATCTATTTCAATATTTCTATGAGTTTATACCTGCTTAAATCTAATTCCTTCTCAACCATCCAGGAATAGTCTAGGTCAACTGAAGTTATTTCACTGCCCCTTATACCAACCATTCTCTTCTTCTCGCCAGTTAGTAGTAGCTCAACCGCCTTATGTCCGAACTCGCAGGCAAGTATACGACTCCTAGCTGTCGGAGATCCACCCCTCTGAATATGTCCTAAGACCGTCAACCTCACTTCCTGCCCAGTCTTACTGGCAATATAGTTTGCAACATGACGGCTATCTCCAGCGCCTTCAGCCATAACGACTATTGATGATACCTTTCCCTCTCTCCTATCCTCCATAATTATATCACAAACCCTATCTAAGTCCACTTTAATCTCAGGTATTAAGACAACCTCTGCCCCACCTGCTAAGCCAACCTCAAGGGCTATGAAGCCCCTCCGCCTCCCCATAACCTCGATCACAAAGGTTCTCTCATGAGAAGTCGCTGTATCCCTTATCTTGTCTATTGCATTAACCGCAACGTTTACCGCCGTATCAAATCCTATTGTGGTATCCGTCCCGGCGACATCATTATCTATTGTTGCCGGTATCCCTATAATTGGTATTCCGCTAACCCTATAAAGCCTACTAGCGCCCTTAAATGTTCCATCCCCTCCAATGGTCACTAGGCCTTCAATCCCAATGCTCTTAAGGAAATCTGCTGCCCGCTGTATACCTTCATCAGTTTTAATCTCTTCAGAGCGGATAGACCTAAGTATTGTTCCACCGAGATTTATTATCCCGCCGACTGAACGCCTATCTAATATACGATATCTGCCTTCGATAAGACCTGCATAACCCCTCTCAATACCTATAACCTCTAATCCATGATGTATTGCGGAGCGGACTATAGCTCTAATAGCAGCATTCATTCCAGGGGCATCGCCGCCAGCTGTTACAACGCCAATTCTTCTCATCCATTCACCGCACCGTTAATAAAGGAGGAAGTATATTATAAGATAACCCTCCTGTAGAAATATCTTTAGGTTATCAGTAACTGTTATCTGAGGAGGGCTTTAAACACCTTTGTAACCACCGGTGCTCTAATCTTTAATTGTCCACTCCTATAATCCATTATCATTGCCTTTAAATCGCAGCCATACTCTCTCTCGCAGATATCCATGTATTTTGAGGCCTGTCTAATTCCATATGAAATAAGCATCCTAAGAGCACTTTTAATCAGCCTGCTCTTTATACTCATCTCACTCCACTCTTCAAAGATTCGATTCATCCAAACGAAGTTATGCTTCCAACATTTGAATAATAGCTCCGCATGCCTAGGCGTCACATCATCTAGCTTAAATGACCTCGATCTCTCCTTTAGGCCGCCAGCTGACACGAAGAATAATGGGACAATTATACTCTTAAATGGCTGTAGTTTTTCAATTAGAGAGATTGTTTGCTCAACATCCTTCTCCTCCTCTCTAGGTAAACCGAGGATAATTGTCCCACATGGAACCCAGTTGTTCTCATTTAGAATTTCAAAGGCTCTGATGACAATGTCCGGCCACTCACTCGGCGCAAAGGGTTTACACTTCCCCTTCATGTGCATTTCTATTAGCCTTGGACTTCCAGTTTCAATACCGGTTTGCCCACTAATCCAACGCTTACCACTAAGATTCAATATATTGGATAATTCTTCAATTAAGTCAGGGGCGCTTACAACCGTTGCTAGGGCGAAGTGGCTTATGCCAACCCTCTCGACGCCGGGATAATTTTTAACGTTCTTAAAGAGTTCAGTAACAGCTTGCCTATTAACTTCTAACCCTTTAGCCCCATATCTCAACACATCCTCAGCGTGGAGCAGTGGTTGCCTACCAGCCCTAACGTTAACTTCAACCTCCTTCAAGATATGCTCAATCGGCCTGCATCTAAAACGCTGTAGGGTTGGGACACAGAAATCGCAGCCGCGTCCGCAACCCCTAGCGATCTCAACTATGCCATCTATAGTTGCGCCCCTTATAATGGGCATCTCCTCAACCCCGACAATCTCGCCATAAACGACGCCGGGAAGATCCTCGCCGCGAACCGCCTTCTCGAAAAGTGGGCCCACAACCCTCTCACCCTCGCCTATAACGACGGTATCTATACCAAGCTCCCTTCGAATACCCTCATCTTCAAGCTGCCATGCGCCAGCCCCGCCCACAATTATCCTCGGCCTAAACCTTTTAACTGCCGGGTGGTTAAGAAGCTCGCGGAATTTAATAGCCATATAGGCTTCTCCACCAAAGATTTCTGTGAAGGTTGTTGTCGCCGGACCTATGCCCAGCGGGTCATTTTCAGTTATCCCAAGAACCTTAGTTTCAGGCCCAATGATCTTCTCTAGGCGCTCTGGGTGGGCTACTATTACATCCTCTCTTCTGAAGCCATAATCTAGTAGAGCTGCCTCAATCTTTCTAGTTCCATATGGTGCAACAATGGCTGAACCGTCGGGGTTGGCTTTAGCTGGAGGGCAAAATATCCTGAAATATACGCTGTCGGACACTAATCCCCTTGGGACGCATGCGCTAAATCCTAAGAACATTGCTCCACCATATTCACTCATGAGGGTTCTATCGGCAGTTAAGACAATTGGATAACCCATAAATCCCGCCTAAAAAGAGATATACTTTCCATTAATTTTTAAGGTTTATAGTGGTGTTAAAAGAGTACTGTTAAACTAGAGTTAATATTGGCTGGATGGAGGTGTTGAAAATAAATTTCTCTAGGGGCGGCTCCTTGCCTAATGATGTTCTTGAAAAATATATCCGCGCTGGCAGGATAGCGGCCAGGGTTAGGGAGGAGATGAGAAGAATTGTTAGGGAAGGGATGCCACTAATCGAGATCTGCGAAATTGCTGAGGATATGATTAGGAAGTTGGGTGGAAGCCCCGCCTTCCCATGCAACGTATCTGTAAATGAAGTCGCTGCTCACTACACTTCCCCGCCAAAAGATACACGCGTTGTACCCAGCGGTTCCCTTGTTAAGGTGGATATAGGAGTCCACGTAGACGGTTATATAGCTGACACCGCCACAACAATATGCTTCAACCCAGAGTATGAGAACATGGTATATGCGGCTGAGAGGGCTCTCGAGGCGGCGATAAAAGTCATAAGGCCAAGTGTGATAATTTCTAAGGTTAGTTCTGAAATAGAGGCTGTGATTGAGCGTTATGGGTTTAAGCCAATATATAATTTAAGCGGGCATGAAGTTGGCCACTACGTGATTCACGCTGGGAAATCCATACCAAATGTGTCACATCTATCTATTGAACGCATGCGCCCAGGAGGGGTTTATGCAATAGAGCCATTCGTAACCCTTAAAGGCGCTGCTGGGAGAGTTGAGGATGGGCCTGAAAAGTATATTTTTAGGCTCGTGAAGATGAAAGCTTCATTAAAGAGTTCTGAAGCAAAGGAACTCCTTAAGGCAATTGAAACTAACTTTAGAACGTTACCCTTCGCTGAGAGGTGGCTGAATAGAATTTATGGTCAAAATGAATCATATAAGAGGGCATTCTCAGAGCTCCTCTCCTCCAAGTGTCTCATGGCTTATCCAGTATTCATAGAGGCAAGCGGAAGCCCCGTCGCTCAGGCTGAACATACAGTTTATGTTGGCGAAAAAGACATTATAGTGTTAACAGCTTGAAGAGCGCCCCTTGATAATTATAAGTTACTCAGAACGCTGCTCTTTTTCATTTACCTCCCTAAAGATCGAGTACACTATGAGACTACTTCCACACCTTGGGCATACGCCGACCTCCTTGAAAATGTAATCCCCCTTCTCAAACCCTCTTGCACTGACATAATCGCAATTCACGCACCTTAAAACTGTTGAAACCTTTTGCTGTTCAAATAATATGTTTTGGGGCTTCTTAATAATCTGAAAAACGAAATATAGTGATAGCAAAATTGTGCCCATACTTAAGGCCACAGTAATATAGTTTGGCATCTTATGGAAAGTGTATTCCCAAATGAATGCTATTATGGCTATTATGAGCATTATCAGGGCGATGATCGCTAAAAAGACTTGCGCACCTCTAACTTTACCTTCCTCATTCATAGAGAACAACACCCCACTATTGTGCTATCCCAATTGTATTACCTATACCGGCAATTATGACCGCATCGCCCTTCTTGGTTTTCTCGAGGATTATCCTCTTAACTCTCCCTATAGCCTCCTCAACACCATCAACTATCTCCTTTCTCATTGTTGATATCACGTCCTCGATACCCTCCTTAATTAATATCGCATAAAATGGAACCTTGTATTTGGTGGCAACCTCCTCAACCTTATACTTATCGACGCCAGGTCCACCTATGGCGGCACCGACACCCTCAATGACCTCGCCACTCTTCTCTCCCTCAAGCTTCTGGGCTGCATCCACCATGATTATGAGGGCGACATTTCCATTTAACTCCTCTAACACCTGCTTTATTGCCTCACCTGGCTTACCAACATTTCCGCCCGGCCCCTTAGCCTTTATAACGTAAGCCTTCCTACCCTCTATATCCACCTCACTCACAATGGTATCTGGCACTATGATTCTCTTTGCTTTACCATACATTAGTCTCGCAGCTACAAGGGCGCCCGCTCCATCCCCTATTGGTTGGCCAAGAGTGAAGGCTCTAAGGGCCCTGATAAAAGCCTCTGACTCCCTCATTATAAGCGGTAGAATCATTTGTATTTGTAGAAGTATATAGAAGCTTAGAGTTCTTTTTCCCATTAAATAGTAATGCCTGACTATCTTGTAGATCTGGTTTAATGCCATAGCAACCTCTAAAACATTTGTTAAATTGTTTATTTGCGTCTCATCTGCCTCCGGCACCATTTGTTTAACCTCGTCTTTAAGCCTAAATTCCCTAACATCTATTATATGCTCTAGTCTCCTGATTACTCCAGTTGGATCCAGAGTCACTGGCTCAATATCCACGTGCTCAAGTATTCGGTCTACCCTGGTCTCTAGATCCTCTGATGGCTTACCAATCTCCTTTATCGCTGAAATCGCCATTTGACGGCTCCTATCCCTCATAACCTTAAGTTTCTTTAGGGATCTCTCGATCTCCCTTAACATAAGCACGGTCTGGATACGCTGACCATAAATCCAAACAACTACAAGAACAACTATCCAAACGAGTTGAAAGACCCATCCGATGTCCTGCTGGGCTCCCTGCTGCATGCAGCTTACTAGAACACCCGTAAACATGCATGCGCCGACCTTCTAAAAATAAGAGAAGCCTTGAAGATAAAATTTTAGGAAAAACGTGAGATGTAAAAACAATTTTATACTTATATTATTTTCTCCTATGTCTTTTCTCCCTCTCCATTCTCTCCATTTTGGCGCGCCACTCACTTTTACTCGATGATCTTATATCCGACTTAGATTGGCACTGAGCGCTATCTATTTGGCGAAACTTGTTTATGTTCCTATAAAACGTCTCGTAATTTATTCTATTATACTGTAAATCAATCATAATCTGATTTAAATATCTCTTAGCCTCTTGGTCAGTAGTCTTATCATAAGCCTCCAAATACGCGAGATAGGCAGCCTTAAGCTGAAAATTAGATGAATCTTTTAGGACAACTCTCCCTTCCGGATCTGTCTCTTCCAAACCTTCCTCACACGCTATAGACTATAAGAAAAAGTATCGTCTCTAGTTTTTAAAACTATCGTTAAAGAAACCCTGTGTTATTTTGGAATCGTTAGAATTCTTATATAGTCCCCTACGTCTGCACAACTATCTGCAGTATCCTCCATAAAATCAGCTAAATCCTTTAAAATTACTAGTATCGCCGGGTTTATTTTATCACCATATTTTAGTAGTAAGGACTTTATTTTGAGATGATGCTTGTCAACTTTATTCTCCTCTTCCTCAACCTTGAGGGATACCTCTCGGGCCTTTACCGGATCTTCACTAAGTAAGCCTAGGCTCTCCTTTAGCGTTACTGCACATTTGACGACATCGGAAACCATATCTAAAAAGGCTCTTAAAATTTCAGTGGGCATTTCATGGTCTAGGAGGATTAGAACGCTTCTCGCCGAATCTTTAACAAAATCCGCCATTACATCCAAGCGCTTAACTAGATGCATTATGTCTTCCCTATCCCTCGGTGGGAGAATACCCTTGGTAAGCTCTTCGAAAACTGTCCTTCTGAGGTTATCTATTTCCTCCTCAACTAAGAATAATCTCTCAATAATATTTTTAGCCCCCTCCTTATCCCCAGTAAAAAATGCCTTAAAAGTTCTCTCTAGATCATTTACCGTGTCAAGCGCTAATATCATCTGCCTGTAAGCTATATCGAGAACTTTATCCTTACGTCTCTTTTCAAACCATCGCTCCATATATGTTTGTCCCCAACAAATATATTTTAGCTTTTCTCCACCGTTCTACTCATTCAATAGATATGGCTTTCTCTAATCCTTCCTCAGGGTAGGGATAAAGGAGAAGAAACTTTGGGGGCAGAAATATACTTACACGTTCACCAACATCAAATTTAAGGGCTTTTGTAGAAAACTGCGTCTTTACAGAGACTACAAAGCTATTCTCTACTGAGACCTCAAATCGAAACGAGCTGCCAAGAAAAGATTTATTTTCAATAACTCCTTTCAGCGCCTCCCTGTGGATAGTCTTTTTACTCATCTCAATAAACTCAGGCCTTATAGCCACAACAACCCTCTTAGAGTCAAAGTTAACTTTACGTGCGCTATAGAGGACATATCCATTAACGTCTATTTTAGTGTAATCGTCTCCTTCACCAATTACCTCACCCTCAAGGAAGTTTGCTTCCCCAACAAAGTATGCTGTAAAAAGATTTTTGGGGTTGAGGTAAAGGTCTAGCGGTGTGCCGACCTCAATTATTCTACCAGACCTCATGACAGCTATTCTATCGGCAATAGACATAGCCTCCTCCTGATCATGCGTCACATGGATTGCCGTTAAGCCAAGATCTTTAACAAGTCTCCTGAGCTCATACCTCAAAAGACTCCTAACTTTGGTATCAAGAGCACCGAGAGGTTCATCAAGCAATAGTAGCTGCGAGCCGGAGACTAAGGCTCTAGCAACGGCAACCTTCTGCCGCGCCCCGCCACTAAGCTCATCCGGGTAATTCTTAACTCTTTCATATAGCTCCATCATGTGAAGCATCTCCTCAATCAGGCTTCTGACGCTAGAGATCTTGTAGCCCTTGACAAATGGACCGTAACAAAGGTTATCATACACGTTCATGTGAGGGAAGAGAGCTATTTCCTGGAAAACGTATCCCGTATTTCTATCTTCTATTGGAAGGTTATTTACTAATTTATTGTCTACATAAATCTCTCCCTCATCCGGGTCAACAATTCCAGCTATACATTTTATGAGGGTTGTCTTACCACAGCCGCTCGGTCCTATTATACAAAGATACTCCTTATCATTGATTTCGAGACTAACATTATTTAACGCAACCACATTATTATATTTCTTCGTTATATTGACCAGGCGGACCGATGGAATATTATATCACCTCTATCTCTTTATAGAGACCATGCGGTGGGTATGGATACACTTTCACATCCTCGGGTTCAATGTATAGATAAACTCTTTCACCAACCTTGAACTTTCCGATGGCTTTTGCCAATGGGACCTTAGAGTTAGCCTTATCGCCATTATCTAATGATATTGTGTAGGAAATGAAGTCTCCAAGAAAACTAGTATTCACGATTGTTCCGGGAAAGACGTTTATCTCCTCCCTCTTTTTCTTAGCCTTTAAAATTTTACTCTTTTCCTCCCTAACCATCACAATAACCCTTTCGCCGACGGATCTATTTGGGTCATTAATGCGTAAAAGAAAGTTGTTTCTCAGCTGGATCCAAGAGCCATACCTGTCAACATCTGCTACAAAGCCCTCAAAGAAATTTGCTCCGCCAATGAAGTGCGCGACAAATATATTCTTTGGATCATTATAAACCTCTAGTGGAGAGCCCACCTGCTGGATCTCTCCATTCCTCAACACAACTATCCTATCAGCAACGATCATGGCTTCCTCCTGGTCATGCGTCACGTGAATAGTTGTTAAATTGTTCTCCTTTGCTAGCTTTCTGAGCTTATATCTTAGCTCAACTCTCAGCCTAGCGTCTAACGCCCCAAGCGGTTCATCTAATAGCAGGATTTTAGCTCCAGACGCAAGAGCTCTTGCGAGAGCTAGGCGCTGCTGCATGCCTCCACTCAACTCATGTGGAAAAGAGTTCGCCCTCCATGCAAGCCTCGTCATCTCAAGCATTTGCATAGAGATTCTTCGCGCCTCTTCAACACTTAAACCCTTTGAGAGAGGGCCGAAGGCAACATTTTCAAGGACTGTTAGATGGGGGAACAAGGCGTAATATTGGGGGAGATAGGCAACATTCCTCTCGTACGCTGGCATATTATTAACGAGTTTATCATCAATGTAGATTTCTCCTTTATCTGGCTTAACTATTCCAGCGACAAGTTTAAGCAACGTTGTCTTACCGCTTCCAGTTGGCCCCAATATACATAGGTATTCTCCATCCTCAATAGTCAAGCTCAAATTTTTAATTGCCGTAATGTTACCGTACTTTTTAGTTACATTCACCAGTTTTATGGTCGGCATAACTCACTCCTTCCTTTTCATGAAAAATAGTCTTAGAGCCAAGAGGAATATGAAAGAGGAGACCATGTAAATCCCTGCTCCGAGAGCCTTCTGGGTAATCGGTACATTTTCATCCTTAATCCAGTTAACGAGCAGTACTGGGAGGGTCCAGAATTCCCGCGACTTTGCAACGGCTTTAGCGGCTCCCGTCTCGGCCAAGGCTCTTGTAAAGACCAGGATGGCCCCTGAGAACATTGAATATCTAGTGAGTGGAAATATTATCCTACAAAATACTGAGAATGGCCTAGCACCCAGCGTGCTAGCAACATCCTCAAGTTCCTGAGGCACGCTTTCTATCGCCGCAGCCATTGACGCAACAAAATACGTGTATGTTATGGTTATGTGGGATGATAAGAGTGTCCAAAAATCAGGTATGGAAGCATATTTCCCCCAAAAAAGTCTTAAGGATACTCCAAGAGCAATTGATGGAACTATTATTGGTATATTAATTATGGCTTTTAGAATCGTGGACACCCTACCTAGCTTTCTCCTAGCGATGATTACAGCCATCGGCAGCCCAAAAACCATGTTCAATAAAGTTGCAAGCAAACTTACTCCATAAGAGATTAACATGCCACGCCAATAATCTTTCCAAGGGCCGAAGGGAGAGAAGGCGGAGCCTAGCGCTCCGCCGAGAATAGATTCGAACATTGGAAAGGCAATAAAAATTGATGGAATAATAACAATTAAGAAGAGTATTAATAGGGAGAAGGAGTCACGAAGTTTAACTGCTTTTAGGGAGCTCATTTTCCCCTCAAGAGAGGGAAAGACACGCCTAATTGGGAGCCTTATTGTAGGAGCTAAGAGACTTATCAGGAAGAACACCGCTATCGAAGACGCTATCAAAAATGAACTCACATATACTAGCATTCCATTTTTAAGTATGCTTGGAACCTCAGCTTCACTCATCTCTATGAGGTTAAAGAGGAAGACGGGGCCGTTCTCCCATGAGCCAGCGACCATTACTGTCGCCCCGGTCTCTGAGAGGGAGCGGGCTAATGATAGTAGGAATGAGGTTATTATGCCGGGCTTAAGTAGCGGTAATGTTACTGTTCTGACAGCCGTCCATGGGCGCGCACCTAAGGTTCTAGCAGCAACCTCATAAATCTCCCTATAGTTGAGTAGCTCTCCAACCATAACCCTAACTATTACAGGGTATGAGAAGACAAAGTGAAGTAGAAGGACTAAGAAGAAGCCGGGCGGAATAAGTGATTTTACTCCAAGGAGTGATGAAAGACCATACTTATCACTCCAAAAGAGAAGTATTGAGTAGCCCAATGCAGCGGTTGGCATTAGGAATGGAATATCTACAAGAGTATCTATGAGGTGTGCCACTTTACTCTTTGATCTCGCTATAAACCATGCTAAAGGCAGAGCTGCCACCAAATCTAAGATTGAAACAAGGAAAGCCATAATAAAGGATTGAAGTATTGCTGAGTTCGCTCTACTCAATAAGCTTTGTTCGTAGATAATTGTGTTGATGTAACTAATGTTCTCGATAATGCCTATGAGTGGTGGGAGTAGGACTAATGCAAAGAAGAAAATTAATGAGGAAGCGTAAAGGAAGAGTTTCATCAATCTATTAGACGAAAACTCATCGAGTTTTTTAATCACTAGACCGATGCTTCTACTCTCCGACATACCTCTCAATTGAACATCTCTTCTAGGAAATTATACTTTGACTTATTTTAAAGTAGCTTTGTTTTAAGAAATTATATGCTTTTATTTTGACCAGGGGACCTGCATCAAATGGTTCTTAAGCTCCACCACTTATTTTCTCAATTATCTTTCGGCATATCTCCTCAGCCTTCAGCCCCTCTATCAGCTCTATATTGTATGCTTTAGCCATCTCATATTCCTCTAAGCTTAACCATCTGCTGCTTGGTATAATTAGAAAACTTTCAGTTGCCCCAACATCAATAGCCTTTACATAAAGGGATATGAGCGCCATCTTTATGCCGTCTCTCTCCCGTAGAAAGTCTCCCACAACAAGACTCCTTACAGGATCTTTTATACTTAAAGCCAAGTCAAAATTTTGATTTAGCCCAGATTTACCTCTTATCGTTGCGGGCATCTCCGGAAGCCATCCTTTCTCAGTAACCATGGGGCTCAAGACATCAAAGAGCTCTCCTATAGCCCTCTCAAATAGTATCTCTGTAAGTCTTATTGAGAGGTTAAGGGACTTAAACCATAAGTCCATGAAAAGCTTGCTTAATAATGCTGAAAAAATTGCGGAGTTAGACCATAAATATATCATCTGGAACCTATTATTGTCCATGGAGCTTATTGGAAACCAGAGTAGACACTCACCAGCATCCGTTATAATAAAGTCTATGCTAGTATGTTTGGCATCTATATGCCTAACCTCCGCAATTTCTGATAGCATCTTTAGGTCACTTGTTTCTCCATTTACGCTAGCCAATACCTTCAAATTTACCCCACGCGCATATGCGTCCTCCAAAGTCTCTATAAGCTCATTTATTGTTAACAGTTCTTCTAAATGCGAAACGCAGATTAAGACTTCTCTCTTCGCCCTATTTATCATCTCAATAAGATACATTTGATAATTCTCAGCATCACTAAAGACCACGGTCTTCTCCATTGGTTTTCCTGTCTCTAAGCGCCAAAGAACCACCGAGGCATCCTGAGCCATGCGCCAAATAGCTTCAAAGAACGCTTTTATAGATTGTATATAGTGGGGTGAATCCGTCCAAAATCCTGAATCGCCTTCACTCTCTAGCTTCATTGAATCATCATTTGAGAGGGATGTGAACGCTGCCTTATCATCAACTATGAGAAAACGGGTTACTATATTTATATCAGAATGTCTTACTACAGCATATTTCATATAATCCCTTAACCATGAAGCCAATCTCCTATCAGTGATGTTCGTAAGTATCTTAACTTTTACACCTCTACCATTTAATCTCCTCAATATATTAATGAAACCAGAAAGTGCTAGGCGTACTAAATCAACTGGTGTTGTTAATAAGCAGGCTTCTCGCTGGCTATCCCCCAGCATTTGCATCATAACACTATATACATTTTTCCTTCCACAATGAAACCTAAACTTTGTTTCAACCGTATACTCTTGGTGCTGGGCGGAGAGCTTAGAGAACTCATCTAAAATCTTGGTATACATGTTTTCCATCTCTAAAACCCTATTCTTGGCAGCTGATAACAATACGTTAAGAGCAAACGCAGCTGGTACCGCCGAGAACTTTAGAGGTCTACCAGGCAAAACATCTACGAGACCCATATTCTGCAACTTTTTGAGATTGCGGTAAATGCTCATACGATTAGTTTTTAAAGCACTTGATATGACACTAACGCTACTTGCCCCCACTCTAATTAAATGGATGAAAATTTGAGCCTGCAATCTCGTCAAGCCAAAGAACTGAAGCATATTCATGAGGTCTTTAACGGACATTACTAACCTTCCTGTATCAATGTGAATAGACAAATGTTACATATTTTATAAGTTGGGTAATGTTTAATCCTTAGTGAGCGCTATGCATATACTAATTAACATACAAATGTTACATATCTTTATAAAAGTTTTTACAGAAATAAAATATTAGCATGATTAAGACAAATTTTACAGAAATATTTAGTTTGAATGTGCGTAGAAGCAAACTAGAGATTTATGTTGATGTTTTAAGGGCGATTAATAGAGGCATTAATAAGCCCACCAGAATAATGTTTGCCACGAACCTTTCTTGGAAAACTCTTAGTGAAGTGCTAAAGAACCTTGAGGAGAGGGAACTTATAGAACAGAGAATAGTGGGAAGACGTAAGTTATTCTTCATAACTGAGAGGGGAAAGATTATCTTAAATACTTTTGAAGCCTTTGCCATAGAGTTCGCAAACAATAATTTAACTTCTATACAACAATCAAATAAAACTTTAAAGAAGAAAAACAATTATCCTACATTAAAAGCGGACAGATTTTAGGAAAATAACATTGTATTTATAGAGCGTCAACTCATATATTATTGAGGTAATCTAATTTGTGGCTTTTTAAGGTGATTTAATGGAGCGTATATCAACTGGAAGTGATGTGCTTGATCTTGTATTTGAGGGAGGCTTTCCAGCGGGGAGCCTTATAGCCATTACCGGCTCCCCGGGCTCCGGTAAAACTATATTTGCGGCGAACTGGATTTACAGCTGCATTAAAAAGTTTGATAGAAATGGATTGTACGTCAGTTTTGTTGAGAGTCGTAAGAGTTTCATTGAGAATATGCGGAGACTAGGTTTAAAATTTGAGGATCTTGAGCTCGAAGGGAAGTTTAAATTTCTTGAGATGGTTACTCTAAAGGAGGCTGGCCTCCCAGTAATTTTTGAGGAGATAATAAGCGAGATTTCTAATATGAAGGCCACAGCTCTCGTCATAGATTCATTTTCGGCAATTTCCCAGGTTATAGAAAAAGCACAAGATATTAGAATACTGAGCCATGCAATCCTGAACAAGATTGTTAGAGATGTTGGTTGTACAACAATAATGATAATCGAGAAGCAGGCCCCTGAAGAGGTTTATGAGCCAGCGGAGTTTCTAGCGGACTGCATAATACACCTTTGTAGAAAGGAGATTAACGGTACACTTCTAAGGTGTCTTAAGATAATTAAGGCTCGAGGAACGGAGATACGGCAACCAGTCATGGTCTTCACACTAAAGGATGGCTTCAAAATCTTCAGGCCACTATTAATGGGCGGGTTTAAGGAACCCATAAAGAAATTTAAAATAGTTCCACACGGCAAGGATTATTATTCGTCAGGCATTCGCGATCTAGATACGGTTATTGGTCCAATGTTAAGGAGAGGAAGCTACAATCTATTGGAGATTGAGAGAAACGTTACATTACCAATTGAGCGCTTATTACGGGTAATTGTTTCTAACGTCTTAAACGGTGAGGGCTACGTTGTCATCCTCCCACCTCAAGGTTTAAGCGCGCAAGTTATCTTTAAATCCCTTAAATCATTTGTTCCAGAAGACGTTTTAGAGCACAATTTTAAGGTTGTTGACGTAAAGCCTACCGCCGCTGAAGTAACGAAAACGAACGTAATTTTGTTTGAGGGCAGATCATTGAAGGAAGATATAGCATACCTGTGGAACATTATTTCAGAATATAGGAGACAGAGGGATAAGCCTATTCTTTCTATTCTCAGTTTCGACACATTAGAATATTTCTATGGAAAAGATGAGTTGTTGAAGGTTCTAGGTGAGGATCTAGCGAATATAAGAAACTTTGGGGATATAAGATTAAATATTATTAGGTCGGAGTGCGCTATAGCTGGACATTTAAGCGCCCTAGCGGACGTTCATTTAATTGTTAGGGAGATTAATGGCGTAATTTTCCTTCAAGGCATAAAGCCCAGAACACCATTGTTTAACATTGATCTTCATGTTGATGAAGAGGGGACGGAGATCAAGCTGATACCAATTTTATAATGGAGGATAATCATGAATAAAACAATACGATATAGGGGTGGCGAGGCAGATGAGAAGTTTAAGAAGATACTGGCTGAGGCTGTAAATGAAGGATTAAATCTTTTGGGTGAAACAGTTAAAGCCGTACTCCTACATTTGATTAAAGAGCGCTACAATATAGAAGAGCATGAAATACCTAAGAAGATCAGAGAGTTTTCACTGGCACTTAGAAGTATACTCGGTAGGGAAGGAGGAAAAACCATTGAAAGGGCCATCGTGAAGTGTCTCTATTCTAAGCTGGGGTTGGGAACACCGGAAGACATAAAGGAACTCTATGAGCATATATCTGAGGCTTACAGGAAAACGTCTCCTGAGCATGAAATATAATTTTAGGAAAACAACTCAAATTAACACGAGAACTATAAATTTTTGGACCTTTACAAGGTTGTATGCCATATTAAGCTAAGATGCCTCCTGTGAGAGGATATGAATGGCAAAGAATGTCTAACTATAAAGGGCTTCGTTTCCAGCGGGATGGGGGAGGGGAAATTATTTTCATCATTACCATGGTTTAGGGAATACGTTAAAAGAACACTTAATTTCGACCCCTTCCCAGGAACGCTAAATATAATTGTGTCCAATGGGGACTCAAGAGTTCTGAAAGAAATATTTAGGTGTGGCGGGTTTATGGTGCTCTCCAGAGAAAATTATTTCCCCGGCAGGCTATATAAGGCGCTCATAGCGTATAAAGTGGAGGGGGCGGTCGTCAGACCTGAGACCCCTAGATACCCAGAGAACCTTGTAGAAATTATTGCACCAGTATGCCTAAGAAGGGTTTTGAGTATTAGGGATGGTGACGAAATTGAGGTCAAAATATTTCTTAGGTAGGCAGCATGGAACATTTTCAATAGTCGCGAGGTGCCCAAAAACCCTAGCCTTAGGGGTCTGCGTAGCCTCTAGATCCATAGCCGTGGGAAGCGTCGTCCCACATGTGGAACCTGGTCTCGGGGCGCTCGCCGTCCAAGGCTACACAAACTTCTTTTTTGGCGTTAATGGGCTAAGGCTTCTACGTGAGAGCTACTCTCCACAGGAGGTTGTAGAGATATTGTTAAGGAATGATGATCTGAGGGAGATGCGGCAGATAACAATTATTGATTTTTCCGGGAGAAAGGTTGCATTTACTGGAAGGAAAACCCTTGAGTGGAAGGGGCATATTATTGGAGAAGATTACGTCGCAGCTGGAAACTTGTTGGCATCAAACCGTGTTTTAGAAGAGATGGCGAAGGCATTTGAGGAGAGTAGGGGTGAGTGGCTTGCCGAGAGGCTTATGAGTGCATTGGAGGCTGGGGAGAGAGCTGGAGGGGATAGGAGGGGGAGCCGTTCTGCCGCCCTCCTAGTTGCTGAGAAAGAACCAATACATGAATCACGCCCAATAATAAATTTAAGGGTTGATCTACACGAGGAACCAGTTAAAGAGTTACGTAGAATATTTGAAGCCTACAAGAGTTGGCTGGATCTATACCGTTAACCTCCACACCACGAAAATTTTAAGAGTTGTGGGTTAATGGTTCAGAAGGCTTATTTATCTTCATCTTTAAATAACTTTTAAAGAGAATAGAGGGAGAAAGTCTAGTATCTTATGTGGGGGGAAGTTTAAGTGAAGCAGCATATGAGTGGTGAACCCGTTGAGGTAACGGACTTCAATTTTAACGACTTCATAAAAAGCGGACGCTTAGTTGTTGTCGACTGTTGGGCTCCCTGGTGCGCTCCATGCAGAATGATGGCCCCAATAATAGATGAGTTGGCCAGAGAATATGCTGGAAAAATTTTATTTGGGAAGCTAAACGTCGATGAAAATCAAAGGATTCCAGTACAATATCAAATAATGAGTATACCAACTTTCCTAGTCTTTAAAAATGGGGTTCTGGTTGAGAGGATAGTTGGCGCAATGCCGAAGAAGGTGCTGGAGCAGAGGCTTGTCAAATATATATAGGTTAGGAAAAACTCAGAAATATCCAGAGTATATCTACTTTTTCCTGAATAAATATCTAATACCGCTTGGTTTAATGTTAGGATGGGAAGGTGATATGTCGGGTTCGAGGGTGGTTACGCTCCGCGTTGCTGAAGCTCATAGCAGGGATGTTGGAAGGGGTATAGCTAGGATTGATCCAAGGATCATGGGAGACCTAGATTTAACTCCAGGGGATATCATCGAGATTTCAGGTAAGCGTAAGACCGTAGCTATATGTTGGCCCGGGTATAGTGAGGATTCTGGTAAGGGCATTATACGTATAGATGGCTACATAAGGAGAAATGCAGGCGTCAGCATAGATGAAAAGGTTATTGTGAGGAAAGTTGAGGCTAAAAATGCTGAGAAAGTTGTTTTAGCCCCCGTTGAGCCCCTAAGAATTGAGGGGGCTGAGGAGTATTTAGCTCAGATTCTCGAGGGAAAAGTTGTTACCAGAGGAGACTATATACCTCTCGGCATAATGGGGAGAACAATAGACCTTATTGTGGTAAGCATTAGTCCACCAGCCCCAGCCGTGATAATAACCAGGAGCACAGAGATATCCATTGGCGAAAAGCCAGCGGCGATGGTTAGGGAGGTTCCGAGGGTTACATATGAGGACATAGGTGGGTTAAAGGAGGAAATTAGGAAAATTAGGGAGATGGTTGAGCTCCCGCTGAAGTATCCGGAGCTCTTTGAAAGACTTGGAATAGAGGCGCCGAAAGGCGTCCTCCTCTATGGTCCGCCTGGAACCGGCAAGACCCTGCTAGCAAAGGCAGTAGCTAATGAAACAAATGCAGCCTTCTTCAGCATAAGCGGACCGGAGATAATGAGCAAATATTATGGTGAGAGCGAGGAGCGCTTGAGAGAAATATTCAGGCAGGCTGAGGAGAATGCTCCAAGTATAATTTTTATTGATGAGATTGATGCGATAGCGCCTAAGAGGGAGGAGGTTACCGGAGAGGTTGAGAAAAGAGTTGTGGCGCAGCTACTTGCACTAATGGATGGCTTAAAGCCGCGTGGAAGGGTCGTGGTTATAGGCGCTACGAATAGGCCTAACGCCCTCGACCCAGCCCTTAGAAGACCTGGTAGATTTGATCGTGAGATAGAGATAGGTGTGCCGAATAAGCAAGGTAGATTTGAGATACTGCAGATACACACGCGTAACATGCCCCTCGCAGACGATGTAGACCTAGAGAAAATTGCCAGCATAACCCATGGCTTCGTCGGGGCGGATCTCGCGGCGCTCTGTAAAGAGGCAGCCATGAGAGCTCTGAGGAGAATACTGCCTGAAATAGATTTTGAGAAAGATACTATCCCAGCGGAGATACTGAATAAAATTGTCGTTACAATGAATGACTTTATGGAGGCTTTAAAGGATGTGGAGCCATCCGCCATGCGTGAAGTCCTTGTGGAAGTTCCAAATGTTAGGTGGGATGACATCGGCGGCTTACACAATGTTAAACTTGAACTCCAGGAGGCTGTCGAGTGGCCGCTCAAGTACCCTGAGCTCTTTGAGCATATGGATGCAAGGCCGCCTAAAGGCATACTTTTATATGGCCCCCCTGGGACCGGGAAGACCCTGCTAGCTAAGGCTGTTGCAACTGAGAGTGAGGCGAACTTTATAAGCATTAAGGGCCCCGAGATACTCTCTAAGTGGGTTGGTGAATCCGAGAAAGCCGTGAGGGAAGTCTTTAGGAGGGCTAAGCAGGCAGCTCCTAGCATAATCTTCTTTGATGAAATAGACGCCATTGCCCCGGTGAGAGGAAGCGGTTACGGCGACTCACATGTGACTGAGCGGGTTATAAGCCAGCTACTAACGGAAATGGATGGCATAGAGGAGCTCAGAGGAGTAGTTGTCTTAGCCGCGACAAATAGGCCTGATATAGTAGACCCCGCCCTACTAAGGCCTGGAAGATTTGACAAACTGCTCTATGTTCCTCCCCCAGACCTTGAGACAAGAAAAGAGATACTGAGGATCCATTTGAGGAAGAAGCCCCTTAGCGAGGACATAGACATAGACGATATAGCCAAGAGAACCGAAGGTTATACTGGAGCCGACTTGGCAGCTGTATGCAACACAGCAGTAATGCTCGCGATAAGAGAACATATACTTAATAGTGGCAAAGACCCCGAAAAGACGAAGAAGAACCTAGGGAACCTCAAAATTTATAGAAGACACATTGAGGAGGCTCTTAAGAAAGTCAAGCCGCTACCACAGAGGGAAATGGAGATGTATAAAAGAATATCTGAGGAATTCGCTACAAGAATGAGATGAATGAACCCAAAAATATATAATCGTGAGAGTTAAAAAAGAATATTTTTGGAGTCAGAGGGGCCTCGGTGGCCTAGGCTGGTTAGGGCACCGCCTTGGTAAGGTCCCAGAAAGGCGGGGGTCGCGGGTTCAAGTCCCGCCCGAGGCTCCAGTTATCCGGGTTCAAGTCCCTTTCCATATCCCCCTCCTTTTTAGTCTAGTGAAAGTAAGTTTAGCGTGAGCTCTTAGTACACACTTTGATAAGCGGCTTAAGGGTATGGGCGGATTTAGCGAAGATTCATGTGATATATACTATATACTATATATAGAAACAACCACTTAAAAGTCGCACTCTAGTAAAATTATCTCGATGAAACATAAGTATTAAGGAGTTGATGACTTATGAGCCTTATAGAGGAGACCTTTAAGACTAAAAAGGCTGTTATAGGAGTTATTCACTTACCCCCTCTCCCCGGCTCCCCAAGATATATGGGGGAAGAAATTGGCTCAATAATTGAGAGAGCTCTTAAAGACGCTAAGGCTCTAAGTGATGGAGGGGCTAATGTTTACATAGAGACGATGGTTACGGATCAGGGGATCATAGAGCCATGCGCCTATAGGGTTCAGATGGCGAAGAAAATTTATCATGCTGCGGATGTTAAGGTCTTCGCAGACATACACGTAAAACATGGAGCATCACTAACCCAAAGACCCCTAGAGACTGTAGCTGAAGAGGCCTTGAAGAGGGGATTAGCTGACGCAATAATTCTAACTGGCCCAAGTACTGGCATGCCTCCCCTACTAGACGATGTTAAGAGGGTTAGAGATAATCTGCCTAACGCTCCAATCATAATTGGTAGCGGTTGCAGCCCTGAAAACATATATGACTTGTTTAGGCTGGCTGACGCCGCAATAGTCGGCAGCTACTTTAGAGGTGGAGACTTGTCGGCGCCAATATCAAAGGATAGAGTCGAGAAAATCATGGCAAAAGTTAGGGAAATCAGGAAAGAATGGAATATAGTATCAACTTATGCTACATCCAAAAGAATTTTTCACCCACATAAGGATTGTTATTACGTAGGAGTAGAATCCTTCTTATGAGATGCATGAGAGTATTGCTAAAGTAATATATATGGAAATTATAGTTAACCATTGTGGAGCTAAGCATGTTTAGCTGAATCCACCCTAGGTGAATATTATGGGGAGTGGTGAGGAGTTTAGTTTCATGAAGCCGGGGAGAGAAATACCGCCAATAGTCTCAACCCAATGGCTTCATGAAAACCTCGGGAGACAAAATCTGGTCATAGTTGACATTAGAAGCAGGGAAGAGTACCTAAAGGGGCACATTCCCGGAGCAATAAATGTTCCCTTTGACTTCCCTGAGTCAGCTTGGATCACTGTTAGGAACGGACTCCTACTAGAGATCCCAGCTAAAGAAGCTTTGTTCCAAACGATAGGTTCAATGGGGATTAAGAGCGATTCTCTAGTTATTGTTGTTGGGAAGGTTCCTGAGTGCACATGCCCCATGGGGACCTGCCCATTCCCCCTAGCTGATGCTGGCAGGGTGGCGGAGACATTAATTTATGCGGGTTTAAAGAACGTGGCCATTTTAAATGGAGGGCATAATGCGTGGGCCGATGAGGGGAGGCCGCTATCAACCGATATTGTGAACCCTATTCCAACAGTTTATAGGGGGACTGCACAAGACTCACTCATTGTTACAAAGAAATATGTTCTGGAGAAAGTGGAGTCAAAGAGCTCTGACGCGGTCATAATTGATGCTAGGGACCCACACGTATACTTTGGGATTGCAGTGGAAGAGTTCTCACCAATTCCTGGACACATTAAGGGCGCCAAAAACCTCCCAGCTCCTTGGCTCTGGGAGAACCTTAGAACCTATAAGCCATTGGAAGTTATTGGGGAAGCTGTCTCCTCAGTTGTTGGGGAGGATAAGTCGAGGGAAATAATTGTATATTGTGGTGTGGGCGGATATACCTTTATGTGGGGCTTCATATTGACTGAAGCATTAGGATATACAAACGTTAAGCTCTATGATGGATCATATGAGGAGTGGGCAAACTTTGAGCCGAGGGGGCCAATAGTAAAGTATAAGTGGGAGTAAAAGCGTCCTTAAACCCTAATCATGGAGCGTAGTAAACTCCCAACTTTTATTCTAACAGCCGACGACAGCTTAATGCTAAACCCTACTAACGGATTATATTCCAGCTACGTATCATGTTTCCCAACAAATATTCTCACAAAACCAGAATTCAAGAAGTATTTTCAGCTAATAGAATGCTATCCTGATGGAGAGGTGAAAGTAGCGCCCCTCTCTCTTAGGGTGCTGGAAGCAATATTAAATAGATCCGGCTTTAGAAGAGGCGAATATATCACCACCCCCAGACGTAACCTAAAGAAGCTTGTGGGAGAAGAGACAAAGGTAATCGCGGTCTCAACAATCGACCCTGAAGGGCTTGGGCCGCTAACCCGAACCCTTCAACTCTTCTATAGGGGTGAGGAACCCTATACGAAGAAAGCCTTCAAACAACTAATGGCTGAAATAAGAGCATTAAAAGAGAAGTACAATCATGTTAGGGTTATTGTTGGGGGACCAGGCGCCTGGCAACTCTCTTCTGAAAAGCTGCTTGACAGATATGGAATCGATTATCTTGTAATGGGTGAGGCTGAAGAGGTTGTTCCCAAACTTTTCAGGAGCATAGCTGAGGGAGAGGACTGCTGCTTTCCAAGAATTATAAGGGGCACGCCAGCCGACGTAGATATAATTCCCCCAATCCTCAACGCAACAATCGGCGGCCTTGTTGAGGCGAGTAGGGGTTGTGGGAGGGGGTGCTCGTGGTGTTTTTCATCAAGTTTTGGCGGTATGCGATGCATACCGATTGAAACCATAAAGAGGTCTATTGAAGCAAACGTGATGAATGGAGTAACAAGTATAGCTTTACAGAGTGATGATATCCTTCTATATGGATCTAAATCGAAAAAGTTTATTCCAGATTCAGATGCAGTGATTTCCCTCTTTAAGGATTTATACTCGGTAAATGGTGTGGGCAGTATCCTCCCCCTACACTTCTCTATTGCTTCAATAGTATCTAATCCTGAACTCCTCCATAAAATTACAGCCCTAATAAGGGAGCGGGCCACTAATCCTAATGGGGAGAAGTTTGTTGTTCAGGTCGGGATTGAAACTGGGAGCCCACGTATACTGGAGAAGTACATGCGTGGGAAAGCTCTCCCCTTCAGCCCTAAGGAGTGGCCAGAAATTGTTAGGGAGGCCTTAACGATTTTAGAACAAGAGGGCTGGCTCTGTTATGGAACAATGATCATCGGGTTCCCTGATGAGAATGAAGAAGACATAATCCAAACAATTGAATTAATTAAGAGTTTAAGGGGGTTTAGGATGGTGATCATCCCCCTAGCCTTCACACCACTAAACTTGGAGGAGGCCATGGATATGAGGTTTCTAAGGGAAAGAATATTATGGGAGTATCTACCCCTACTCTACGAGATCAAGAGGCACAATGAGAAAATATCATCATTGTTTGGGGAGAAGGCAATCTCATGGATCCCAAATACTAATGGGGCAGACTTGAATCCTTAGGGTGGTAGCTTGAAGAGTGGCATGAAGTTTGACGTTATAGTTGTCGGCGGCGGACCTGCTGGAGCGACAGCAGCTCTAAAATGTTCATTGCTTGGCTTCAATGTGATGTTACTGGAGAGGGCGCCTTTCTGGAGCAAGCCCTGTGGCGGCTTACTAACCCCACTATGCCAGATGATCTTATACAAGCGGGGTGGCGCCAAAATCCCCAGCAATATTCTGAGCAACCCACCAATCCTAAACGTTTGCTATATCTTCCTTGAGAATATGGCTACCTCAGTTATCAACTATAGACTTCTAAATGTTAGGAGGAGATTATTAGATGTGTGGTTGCGTGAATACGCTTTAAGGCGTGGGGTGGAGGTTTGGCATGGAGCTGAGTTAGTGGAGTTAGTGGAGGTCGAGCCCATTAAGGTTCTCGTAAAGGCTGGTGGAAGATGTAGGGTGGTGGAGACAAAGTATTTGATTGGGGCTGATGGAGTTTACTCCAAGGTGCGCAGCCAACTATTCCCAAACACTAATTTTGAGGTTGCCCCTGCAATCCAGGAATACTGGGCGGGAGGAGGCAACCTAAAAGATTACTTCTATGTATTTTTTAGTGAAAAGTTGACAAGGGCTTATGCTTACCTGATCCCAAAGGATAATTCAATCATCGTTGGAATATGGGCCCCGCGTGAGGATATTGACGTAATGGGGACAAGAATTGAGCTCTTCAGAAAACTGCTTATGGAAAAGTTTTCTTTTAAGCCCCGCTTTCTTATTAGGCGTGAAGTTTGGGCAGTTCCATATCAATGTGGCGTTGTGGAGGGGGCTGGAAACATTATTTTGATTGGAGATGCAGCGGGCTTCTATAACACTCTAACTGGGGAGGGAATAGGATATGCTGTGGAAAGCGCTTTAGCTGCAGGTGAAAGTATTCTAGAGGCGTCGATAGGAGGCGGGGAGGCTTCAAAAATTTACAGGGAGAGAGTGAAAGAGAGGAACGCATTCTTAAAGGAGATGCATAGAGTAGCGACCAATTTAACGGATGATGACAGAAGAAACTTTATTGAATTCCTACGGAGATACGCGTCAACAAGTAGTCACCTCGATCTCAAATTTATGTAGCTCATATATACCCTATCCCTATACAATGTTTTGCCGTCTACACTCGTTATGTTAAACGTGCAGAATGGAATTATCTTATTTCCAGGCGCCACTATATGTACACAGCATTTTCTCGATCTGTTTACATCAATGTTCCAGACGTCCTGAAAGGGCATTCCAGAAATTGATAAATAGTATTCCTGCAGGCACTCCACAAGTTCTCCGAAGTCACCAGTATAAAACTTGCATGAACAAGCACAATTTTCAGATGGCTTCCAATAGTCCTTAATGACTCCTCGGGCATGCTTCGGCCAAAGTTGCTCACTTTTCCTACTTTCAATGAGCTCCTGCAACTCTCCCTCTGATGGAAAGTCTGTTAGGGGCAGCAGTCTCCCATCCTCAGCTAATATAGAGACATTTGTAAATGAACAGTGGGATTCACATCCCCTACCGAGGTTAATTGGCACAAAGTTGTTTGCCTTCACCTCGCCTCCGGTCTGCTCCTCTATCGCCCTAAGCATATCGGGTACTGTTATCCGAGAATCATTTTCAGGCATATACGGGTATCTTCCGGAGTAGCTGATCGGCTGAAAATGGACGCCTCTAACGGTTGGAATCCGCTTCTTCGCAAACCTTATAATATCGCCTATTTGGTGAAAATTGGCGTGCTTGGTAACAGTGGGAACCAATATTACACCTAACCCCAGCTCAGCGCAGTTCTCGATAGCCTTAATTTTAATATTAGTTAAAGCAGCCCCCCTCAACCTCAAGTATACATCATCGGTTACACCATCAAACTGAAGATAAATTAGATTCGCACCACTCTCCTTTAAACGTCTAAGATACTCTTTATCCCTGGCAATTTTAATGCCGTTTGTATTAATCATTATAGTGTTAAATCCCATCTCCTTAGCCATCGCCACTATATCGGGCAGATCTTCCCGAATTGTTGGCTCGCCTCCACTGATCTGAATCGGTGGAACAGAAGTTTTACATTCATATTGAAGCACAGTTTTTAACATATCTTTGATATCACTTAGCGCAATATCATATGTGTATCTTTCATTAGCGCTTGCAAAGCATACAGGGCATGTTAAATTGCATCTATTTGTGACCTCTATAATGATGAAGCATGCCTTTCGGAGGTGCTGGGGGCATAAGCCGCAGTCTAAGGGGCACCCCTCCTCCACACCAGTGATGCTTTCATCCCCCTCTAAGCGTTCAGGCTCCCAATCGTTAAGACTCTCCCATAAAATCCAAGACTTAATCCCCCTCCAGACTAATGTTTTAAAACTCCCATGTAGTCGACAGGTCTTCACAAGGTATACATTATCATCACTCTCACCAACAATCTCCGCTGGAACCTTCTGTAAGCATACTGGGCAGAGACTTTCAGTACTTTTCAGGAGCATAACTCCCACACGCCTCAAGCATCTATTTGCTCGACTTAACCGCGGCAATTAACACATATCTGAAAGCATCCTCATAAAAAAGGTTCTCCAAGTTCTCTAAGTTTTCTGAAACGAAGTCACTGGAGCTTAATAATAGCTGGATGCCGAAGGACAGAAGCTTATCAGAGTGATCTTCAACATATATGTCGGTGAAATTTACCTCTTCCATCCACTTAACTATTTTCTCGCTGGTCTCTGCTCCAGCTATACAGAAGGCGAAATTAAACTTGTTTCTCTGGTGTTTAGGGAGATCCTTCTTCAAAACAAAGTCGGTTAATACAAATTTGCCTCCAACCTTCAAGATACGATAAATCTCCTGAAGAACCTTCCTCTTATCTGGGAAGAGGTTAAAGGAGCATTCGCAGAGGACCACGTTGAAGGAGGAGTCTTTAAATGGCAGAAACTCAGCGTCGCCAACAAGAAAATCAAGAGAATCTCCATAGGTAAGGATCTCAGAGGCTCTAAACTTACTCTCCCTAACAAACCTTTTCGACAGGTCTATTCCTATAACGGGGCAGCCGAACTCCTTTGCAATTGAGATTGCAGAAGCTCCCATTCCAGACGCCACATCTAAAACAATAGACTCCCCAGTTATCTCAGCCAGCTCACCAACCCTCCGAGTCAAGTTTAGCCCACCTGGATGTAAGCTGCCGCTATAGATCCCGCACAAGGTTTCTTCGTAAACCTGTGTTAAAAACTTCTTCAGAGATTCAGATGAGTCTTCCATAGACACACCCATTTGATAGCCCACTAATATAAAAAGATTCTTAACCAAAAAACAGAAATATACCTACTGATACTCTCTAAGAAAATGGAAAGTTTAAGTATTGTGGACAAGACATTTGTTAATGAACTTTTAAGCAAAGAGGATTGCAAGGAAGTACGCTATTGTATTCAATGCGGGGTTTGTACTGGCGCCTGTCCATTATCACCATTCGGCAGCCAGAACCCGCGGAGACTCATAGCTATGATCCGAGAGGGGCTTAAGACGGCAGTTCTCGAAGCCTTAGATTTATGTCTACTTTGCGGCCAATGTCAAATGCTTTGTCCAAGAGGAGTGAAGCTTAAAGAGGTTCTGCTTAACCTCAGGCAACTAAGCTTTAATATGGGTAAAGTTAATGAGGGATTGTCCTTCGTAAATGAGCTGTTAAGCGAGCAATTCAACCCCTACATGCAGCCGCCAGAGGCTAGAAGACAGTGGATTGAGGGTACAGGCATAACCATTGAAACTAAAGAGAAAAGTAGAATTGTTTATTTCGTTGGGTGTACAGCATCTTACATGGAGGTCAGTCAAGAGATACCACGAACAATCACTAAAATCTTAACGAGGATAAATGAGGACTGGACGCTGCTTGAGGAGGAATGGTGTTGCGGGATGCCCTTCCTATTTATTGGCAATGTTGAGAAGGCTAAGGAGTTCGCAGCCCATAATGTTGAGGAAATAAGGAAGAAGGGGGCGGAAGCTGTTATCACAGGATGCCCAACCTGCTGGCACACAATTAAATATAGATACCCAAAACTTCTCAACACCACCTTGGATTTTGAAGTCGTCCACATAACCGAGTATCTTGCAAACAAGATATCTCAGGGCGAAATTAAGATCAAAAACAAGATAACTGAAAGAGTTACCTTCCACGATCCCTGCGACCTCGCAAGATACTCCGTAATTAAGCCGCCACGAGAGATTCTAAGAAGAATAGCTGAAGACTTTGTTGAGATGCAATTTCATGGCAAGGACACTATATGCTGCGGTGGAGGTGGATTAATGGAGGCAATAAACTCAAAGCTTCGCTCAAACATTACAATGAAGAGAATAAAATTAGCGAGGGGTGTCGGAGCCAAAATACTTGCAACTTCCTGCGGGGGATGCAAATATTATTTATCTCAGGCCGCGGCAGAAGATAAGAACCGGCTTATTGTGAAGGATGTAGTGGAGCTCCTCTATGATTGTATGGAATAGCAGAGGTGTTATGTTAATGGGCGAAAAAATAGTCATCGGAGTATTCATATGTCACTGTGGAGGAAACATAAGCGACACGGTTGACGTAGAGAGAGTTAGAGAGGCAGTCTCAAGCCTAGAAGACGTCAAAGTTGCTAAAACCTACATATATCTCTGCAGCGACCCAGGCCAAGAAATGATGAAGGAATGTATAAAGGAATATAATTTGAATCGAGTTGTAGTTGCCGCATGCTCACCAAGAATGCACCTTGAAACATTCAGGCAAACCATAGAAAACGCTGGATTAAATAGATATCTCATAGAAATGGCAAATATAAGGGAGCAATGTAGCTGGGTGCATAGTGATAAAGAGGAGGCAACTCTAAAGGCTATAGACCTGATCCGCGCCGCGGTGGCTAGGGCGAGGTTCTTAGAGCCCCTTAGGCCAGAGAGCATACCCTTAAACCGAAACGTTTTAGTGGTTGGAGGGGGGATAGCTGGCCTAATTACAGCTTTGGAGCTGGCTGATAAGGGCTATAAAGTGTACATCGTTGAAAAGAGCCCGACAATTGGAGGGCATATGGCCCAGCTCAGCAAAACATATCCAACCCTCGACTGCTCCCAGTGTATCCTTACGCCGAAAATGGTTTCCGCCGCGCAGCATCCAAACATAGAAATACTTACTATGACAACAGTGGAGGCTATTGAGGGCTTCCCTGGAAATTACAGGGTTTTGGTTAGAAAGAGACCTAGGTTCGTAAATGATAATTGTAAAGCGTGTGGTGAGTGCGAGAAAGTATGTCCCGTGAAGGTTCCAAGCGAATTTGACTGTGGACTCGTTATGAGAAAAGCGATTTATAAGCCCTTCCCACAAGCAATCCCTAAGACATACCTTATAGACAGCGAACACTGCCTCCACTTCACAAAGGGAGTATGCGGACTATGCCAGAAGTTCTGTAAAGGAAATGCCATAGACTTCGGCCAGAAAGAGGAGCTTATAGAATTAGATGTTGGCTCCATCATTGTGTGCACAGGTTATGATCAAATAGACCCATCAAAACTTGAGGAATATAGTTATGGCATTCACCCAGACATCATCACAAACCTTCAATTTGAGCGCCTGGTGGCGCACGGACTACGCAAGCCGTCAAATAACGGTGTTCCGAGGAAGGTTGCCTTTGTCCTATGCGCTGGCAGTAGAATGAGGAATAGTGACAGAGGAGTGGAGCACTGTTGTAACATAGGCTGCATGGTGGCTATAAAGCAGGCTATGCTACTCAAAATGATTGTCCCAGACGCCGAGCCATGCATATTTTACACAGATTTAAGGGCGGGAGACAAGGGATGTGAGGAATTTTATAATAAAGCGTTGGAGCAGGGGATTCGATTCATAAGGGGGAGGGTTTCAAGAATAATTCCAAACGGGGAGAACCTGATAGTTCATGCCGAAAACACTCTACTCGGAACATTTATGGAGGAGGAATTCGACCTCGTTGTATTAAGTCTCGGCATAATTTCAAGTCTTGGAACTGAAGAACTGGCTAAAAAGCTCCATCTCCAAATTGGTTCAAACAGCTTCCTTGTGGAAAGACACTATAAGTTGAGACCTGTAGACGGTCTCCGTGAGGGAATCTTTATTGCCGGATGCGCCCTCGGCCCAAAGGACATAAGGGAGTCAACGATAGAGGCTATGGCCGCAGCCTCAAGAGCCTCAAGCTTCCTTGGAAAGGGCGAGATCACAGTCCCCCCAGAAGTAGCGAAAATAATACATGAGAGGTGTAGTGAATGCGGAATCTGCATTAATATCTGTCCCGTTAACGCCATTCAGAAGACTGATAAGGGAATGGACGTTAACCCCATTTCATGTATCGGATGCGGAATCTGTGTACCAAGATGCCCAGAAAACGCTATAGACCTTAAAAACTGCACTGAAAGCCAATTAATAGCTCAGATCCGGGCAATATGTGCGGGCGGAAGAGCTCCGAGAATTTTGGCATTCCTAGAGAAGGAAATAGCTTACGGGTGTGCGGATCTAGCTGGGCAGAATAGAGTTTCCTACCCATCCAACTTGAGGATCATAGCTATCCCCAGCACCGGGCGGATTGGAATAAGGCATATACTTGAAGCGTTCGCTTCAGGAGCGGATGGGGTATTACTGGTTGAGGGGCATGGAGCCGCGTTCGGGGAGGACGCATTGAGACAATATATCAGTGAAGTGAAGAGGGAGCTAACTAAGTATAATATAGAGTTTCTCCGAGTAATGACCGCATCAACCACGCTACCAGAATATAATAGGCTTCAGAACATATTTGAGACGTTTACATCAAGGATTATGAGAATGGGACCTATCCCAAATGAGGTTAGAGCGAAGATTGAGGCGGCACTTAAGCGTGAAAAACTTAGAGAACGAGGCCATGAGCTTCAGCGGTGAAAACCTTGTTAATCTACTTAACGATTTTATTTTGGACCGCGACGCTAATCATATTGCTATTAATTCAATACGTGTTTAAGAACCCGACAACTCGTCTAATCCCAAAAGCCTTAAGGCATACTTGGTTCGCGGGGGCTGGCAGAACCGTAGCCATAATTCTTTTCTGCATGCCAATATTCTTGGCGGGAAACTACGTCGTCGCTCTTACAGTTCTCACAACCTTAATAATTAAGTTTAGGAGTAAAAGTCTTCATCTCATAATAGATGACCTGAAGAACCATCATAGGGATAATAGAGGAATTTTTCAGCATAGTGAGGACTGCTATATGGTGGGTGGAAAAACAGCGACTTTCATGAAGAAATATTGTGAGTATAAGGGAATTAATCCTTTCGAAGATTATTAATATTAACGGGACTTAGCGTCAATGAGTTTTTCAGCTTTCAGCACCTTTGCCTTAACAACATCCTCTAATAAGTAGGTTTCACCACACTTCGGGCACATTATGCCCTCAACTGCACCGCTTATACCACGATACTCCATATTGACTGATGCAGCCCTCATCGGGACACCGCACTTAAAGCAGTGCCAGTTTACAGTCTGCGCTCCAACCAATTTGCCACCCTTATGAACTGGCTTATATGCATATACATTGAAAACTCTGTATTCGCCTTCACCCACCGGAGAATACTCAACATAAAATGTTTTTTCACCAATCTTGGTTTTTGTAAAAAATCTCTCCTCCCCAGGGATGAAGAGCTTTTCTCCAGAGGTTTCAGCATGATATATAACTTTTTTGATCTCTTCATCTAACACGTTAATTGACTTCGCATTCTCCTCAGCGTGCTCAGTCTTCTGAATCTTTATGCTCTCATAGCCTCTTGGGGGTTCGGACATGAAATTTACCTCATCTCATATATATGTTCTTACTTTCTTTATTGGGATTAGAGAATTTATCAACTAGGATTCTAAGTAAATACTTTACGCTTTTCCACGGTATCCTGACAACTAAAGTATCCGCCACTTTTATAACTTTTAACAGCCACAAAAATCTTTTTGATATAATAAGCCTTTTAGCTCCCAGCTGATGGCTCTTCCCGGACATTAAGGTTATGTTTTGACCAGCATGCAAGCTCGCTCACTGACACATAAGCATGGTATGGCAAGACTTAATATTTTATTCAGCAAATCTTAAAGATGAATATGGGAGGTTGTTGGAGATGCGGGCAGCAAGATTATTGGAGCCAGGAAAGATAAGTATAGTTGATGTCGATGTGCCGAGGGTTAAAGGATGCGAAGTTTTGGTGAGAGTTGGTGCCGCCGGAGTATGCCATAGTGATGTTTATTTCAGGAAAGGATTTTTTGGCGACGTCAGCACGAGAGATCTTGGGTTCCCAATCCCCATTACATTGGGTCACGAGATCTCAGGTACAATTGCAGAGGTTGGAGATGAAGTTCAAGGATTCAGTAAAGGTGATAACGTAGTTGTTTACACGTTTGTTGGAGACGGCATATGTCATTACTGTAGGAGCGGAGAAGAGCAATTATGCATTAATCCAAGGCATATAGGAGGATACGTGGATGGTGGTTATGCAGAATATGTTAAAGTTCCGCACTACAGATATCTTTTTAAAATAAAAAAGTTGTCGCATGTGGAGGCTGCTCCTTTAACATGCGCGGGGCTCACGGCATTTAGGGCTGTGAGGAAAGCTGAGTTAGATCCCTCAAAGTTTGTTCTCATAGTCGGCGCTGGCGGGGGCCTTGGGACAATTGCTATTCAGGTAGCCAAGGCTACTTCACAGGCCGAGGTAATAGCGGTAGATATAAGGGAGGAGGCATTAGAAGCCGCTAAAAAAGTGGGTGCAGATATAGTCATTAATGGAAGAACTAAGGATGTTATTGGGGAGATAAAGAGGTTAACTGATAATAGGGGTGTTGATGCGGTCATAGATTTTGTTAATTCTAATGCAACTCTATCAACATATCCCAACGCTTTAGCTAAGAGGGGTAAGTACATCTTAGTCGGATTATATGGAGGTCAAATCGTATATAAGAGCCCAATAATAGCGCTCACCGAAATGCAGTTTATTGGAAGCTTTGTTGGTAATCAGGCAGACCTCGCAGGCGTTTTAGCTCTAGCGGAGAAGGGGTTAGTAAAGCCCTTAATAACAAAGGTTAGGAAACTAGAGGAGATAAATGATGCACTTGATGACCTAGAGCAAGGTAAAGTTGTCGGAAGACAGGTTCTCATCCCATAATTAACCACCAAGTGGACACCTGGCAAATAGACTTTTGGGTTCTGGTTAAGTAGGAATGAAAGCAACAATTCACCATGTATTCCTACTTAACCCTTCCCCCTCAATTATTTCATTGGGGGCTCTTTGGGGGAACCCTTCTCCCCGCATCTGAAGGTTTAATACTGCTACTATGTCTCTATCTATTGCTAATCCGCATTTTTCGCATCTCATTATCCTGCCCAGATAGTAAGCCTAACTATTCCGAAACTACGGCAGACCACAATCCTACAATAAATCCCTTAAATTAATGAGACTATAGAACCCACATTAAACCCCCAAACTAATTTTTCAAAAAATTACTAAATGTTAAGAGAAATTAAGGCTAGAATCTCTTTACTACATCTCTCCCAAGTAAACATCTTGCTATAACATTCTTTTGAATCTCTTTAGTTCCTTCAACTATCTCGAGCTTCTTAGCCCATCTAAACCATCTTTCAACATCATAGTCCGCTATGTAGCCATATCCGCCAAATACATCTATAGCCAAGTCGCAGGCTTCTAGGGCAAGTGCAGCCCCGTAATATTTCATCATACTCGCCAGCTTTGTAGACTCCTCAAGATAAGCCTTATCCTTTCGAGCCTTCTCCAAAACTTTTATAGCCCTAAAAAGTAACGATTTTCCCAGCTCAACCTTTACGGCAACTTCAGCTATTCTATGCGCAAGCCCTTGAAAACCACCAATCTTTTTGCCAAAAGCCTCCCTCTCTTTAGCATATTGCACCGCCTTTTGGAGGGCTGTCTCAGAAGCAGCTACCCCCAGACAGCCTATTTTAATTCTGGATAAGGGCAGCCACTCCATGAATAAGTAGAATCCCTTGTTAAGGTTTTGGATGCCGCCCAAAATATCCTCATCCGTAACAACGAGATCCGTGAACGTAACCTCGCTCGTAGGCGATGAGCGATGCCCCATCTTACCATAAATTGGTCTCGTATCAATGGCAGGACCATTCTCCACAACGAAAATTGACTGACCCCTATAGGGGGGATTTGCATTAGGATCTGTTTGTACTAAAACATTTGCAACCCTAAAGATTTCACCGTTTGTAATGAAAGTTTTTGTTCCATTTATTCTCCATTCTTTCTCGCCAACCTTTACAGCTCGTGTATCAAGTACACGAGATAGGTCACTGCCACCAGCTGGCTCTGTAAACATTGATGCCATAACAATCTCACCCCTAGTAAGTGGAGGCAACCACTTCGCCTTTTGCTCATAGGTGCCGAAATCCGCTATAAGCTCAACCCCGAAATGCGCGCCCATAAGTATCGTATCTGCGAGCGGTGGATCAACCTTAGCAAATTCATATAAACATAAATAATACTCGAATAGACCGTAGCCCTGTCCACCAAACTCCTCTGGAAGATGCAAGCTTAGGAAGCCATGTTGGCACACCTTCCTATATAGTTCCCACGGAAAAACGCCCTGATCCTCATAACCCCTCACCCTTTCTGGAGTAAATTCTTTTTCAGCGAACTCTCTGGCAGCATTCCGAATAAGCTTCTGCTCCTCAGTTAACTCAAACCCCGTAAACATATCTAATCCCCCTAGAAACTCCGTCGCATTCTTATTTAAGTTTAACGAGGAGATCTGAGGCGCTTAGTCTCCAATCAACCTGAAAGGCTTTTAGATTAAAGGAGAAAGATGAGGAGATGTAGCGAGTCAAATCACTTCCATGAGACTAGAGGAGGCCGTGGTATAAACTTAATATTTATCGCCTTTTGCGGGCAATAGGCCTGGCAGAACTGACAGTTTATACAATCCTCAGGATATTTTACAACAGCCTTCTTGGCACTTTCATCTAGCCTTATTACATCTCTTGGACATAAGTTAACACAAATACCACAGCCATTACATCTTTCAACATTTATCCACTCCGACATATTATATCACTCCCCTGGGAATCTTCGTGGGTATCTTTCTTCGTATGGTTTTGATAGGTCTGGCCACCACTTCTGTGGTATGGGTTCCTTCCATATCTTCATTTTACCATAATCATTTTTGAATTTAACCCATGCAAGCCAGTCCGGATCAACCCTCCTAGGATAATCCTCCCTATAATGCGTGCCCCTACTTTCAGTTCTAAAGAGCGAAGCCCTGAGGGAGATCTCAGCGTTCAGAACCATATTTCTTACTTCATGGGCGAGCCATAGCTCATGCCAGTCCCTAGCATACAACTTCGGAACAATATGATCCCTAATAAACTCTATTAAAGTTAGCGCAGCCTCTAAGCGGTCACCACGTTTAATAAGACTTATAAAATACGGCGTCATTATACTCTGCACTACTTGAGCTGTCCACCGTGGGTCAAATCCGCTCTTCCGATTAACAGGTCTATACGCGTCTTCCTTAATCTCCCTGAGGACGCTAGCGTCGACATCAGCGCCCTCAGTTTGGAGGGCGTACTCGGCAGCCCCCAAACCCGCCCTCGAGCCAGTAACAGCTGATGGTGTTAACCCCTCCCCCGGGGCATGGTGATAAGCTCCCCTAAATAATATATTTGCATAAGCGCTCAAACCAGCTGCGAATAAGCCTGGAAGGCTTGTGGCGCACTTTTTATTGATGAGCCAAGCGCCGCCAGAGTCGTACACGGCGTGTCCGTCCATAAGTATCCTGCCACCTTGCGCGGGATCAAATCCAGTGTCAAACTTTGGATAAGTATTCTTTATGCGCCTTCTCATTCTCTCAATATCCTCTGGCGTGGCTGAGTTTAGATCCCAGTAAATTGGCCCCTTACCAGCGTGAATTAAGAAGACCATCTTTAGGTCAACTAGTTCCTCATTAGGTGGGTGATCTATTTTTCTTCCCTCACCGTCAACAAAGCGCATGAAGACGGAGCGGGCTGATATTGCGGGCCATCCCCCAGGGTAGCTTCCTGCACCCGGCCAGGTATGGTTAAATCCATTACATGTTATCTCTGCGCCAGCTTTATAGGCTAATACTGCACCACTACCGGTTCCATAACCAAATCCGCCGGTTGCCAAAACAGTTGCCTTTGCCTTAAAGATATAAAAGTCTCCGGTGTAAAGTGAAAAGCCTACAGCGCCCACAACTTCATTGTCACTCTTAAGCAGGTCAGTAACCATAATTCTGTCAAGTATTTTTACACCAAGCCCTTCAGCACGTTTCCTGCAGGCAGGACCTAGACCCATCTCCCCAATACGAACAACCGTAACCGGGAGAAAATCTTCTACATATGGGCGCCCATCCGGTCCCTCGAATCGGAAGTCCGCCCCCCATGACATTAGCTCTTGGAAAATCTGCCACGATTCCTTTAAAATAATCTCCGTCCACTCCCTATCATTCATGTACTCGCCCATCTTTGAAATAAAGTCAATACATTGTTGTAGATCAATTCCCCAATCCGGGTTATAAACTATGAAACCTGAAAGAGACCAACGTGTTGCTCCTGTGTATCCTGTGTACCCCATGTCGACTAATGTTACATTCAACCCCCTCTCCCTAGCCCTAACAGCAGCAAAACAGCCAGCAACACCACCACCAACAACCAAAACATCAGACTCTA
>Ga0209080_1000020_pt1 | contig 126872 bp, 138 predicted proteins | sample JNZ110809AmetaG_FD_184123 | JGI IMG/M metagenome (GOLD analysis project Ga0209080, IMG submission 184123) | Hot spring microbial communities from Jinze hot spring, China to study Microbial Dark Matter (Phase II) - JNZ 110809A (SPAdes) (version 3) ...
CAGCTGTTAAAACCCATAAAGACTTCACAAAACTCATGGATGGCTTAACCCTTTTACCGTATTTTCTAGCCAGAAATGAAATGGCTATGAGGACTGGTGAAACGTAGATAGCTCCTATGAGTGAAGAGGCTATGAAGCCTGCTAATACGGCCGCCTCGATGTTTAATTCGAAAATAGGCGTACTAACCAGAGCCGTGAAACTCAATATTCCTAGCAGCGGATACAACATGGCTTTAACAATCGGCTTCAAGCCTCGCTACTGCATCTTCTAGGGAGTCTTTAAATTCCTTGATGTTGTTCTTAGCTTTAACCGTCATGTCCTTAGGTGTTGTGGATAGAAGCTCGCAAGCCCTAGACATCCTCTTCATAGCAACCTTAGAAGTCACGGCTTCCCTCAGCTGGGCTTCTGAGCTATCGCCTTACGTCAGAGTCCATTAGCAGGAAAGTAGATTAAAACGCGGCTTAAGGCGTAGGTTCTCGGGAAGAAAGAAGCATTTGCATCCAAATAAGTGCGGGTCCGCCGGGATTTGAACCCGGGATCACCTGCTCCGGAGGCAGGTGCCTTATCCTGGCTAGGCCACGGACCCCGTTTTAGATTTAGAAGGGTGTTTATCTTAAGCTTTTACTGCGCTATTCTATTATGTATTTAGGTGAACGGTATGTTTGACTTGAGTCTGGTGAAGAGGTATAAATCTGTCAGGGTTGCAGATGTTGTGGATGCATTAGATAGATATGGATTTCATGAAAAGCTCTTAGTATCGCGTAGAATAAGACCCCTATATCCAGGTATAAGAATGGCTGGTTTTGCTATTACCGTTCAAGCGAGGAAGACTCGAGAGGAAATACCTTCTATGAGTCCTGAGGACTACGATAGATACGCCGAAGACTGGTATAGGCTTAAAGCCAACTACGACTGTTTTATGAAGTATACAGGTCCTGGCACGGTTATAGCCATAAACTCAGACGGGTGTTTAAACGTGGGCTTCTGGGGTTCCATGATAGCTTTAGCTGCTAAGGCGAAGGGTGTGGAAGGCGTGGTTCTAGACGGCGGCTGTAGAGATATATGGGAGATTCGACGTATAAGATTCCCAGTATTCTCAAGAAGCATAGGTAGAACAGAGGTTATAGGTCGGTTGGAGGTGAGACCTGAAGACGTAAACATTCCAATAACTGTAGGCGGCGTAACGGTAAACCCGTACGATATGATAGTTGGCGACGACGATGGGCTTGTAGTCGTCCCGAAAAGCATCGTCCACCAGGTGCTGGAGAGAGCTGAAAAGCAGTTAATGGATGATAGGAGGGCTCAGAAGCCTTATCTCGACATGTTTGGAATATCTCTCCCATAGGCTGGCGGCTATTTCGGTGGTGGAAATGGGATTCAGACAGGTTGTTCAAGTTGGACTTATTGTAAGCGATATAGAGAAAGCGAGGAGGTTTTGGGCTAAACTATTAAACTTGGAGGAGCCGCCGATAATTGAAACTGAAGAGTGGGAGTCAACCCGTATGACTTTCAGAGGTAAACCGTCTAAAGGACGTGCTAAGCTGACTTTCTTCAAGCTGGAAAACATAACTATAGAGCTTATTCAGCCCCTAGGAGGACCCAGCACGTGGCAGGATTTCTTAGATAGACATGGAGAGGGGATACATCACATAGCATTTGTGACTGAGAACTTAGATGAAACTATTAGGAAGCTTTCAGAATTTGACGTTAAAATAGAGCAGAACGGGTACTTCAAAGGCGGCGGCTACGTGTACGTAGATTCTAGAGAGAAGCTTGGAGCCATATTAGAACTACTCTACTACAGTAAATGATGCGTTGGGGATGACTATGGAGTACTTCTCTACGGATAAGCTCGGTAGGGTCTTCATCGTTAGACTAGACCCTGGCGATTACGTTTTAGAAAGCATAACTGAACTAGCGGTTAGAGAGAAAATTAAAGATGCAATTGTAATATCTGCAGTTGGAACTTTAGACGAGTGCACTCTACACATGGTCACGACGACTGGTTACCCTCCGAAGGAATACTTCAGACGTTGGGAAAATGAGCCTCTAGAGCTCGTTTCAGTGGCGGGTGTTATAGCTGATGGAAAACCACATCTTCACGCCGTAGTCTCAGACAGTGAGAAAGCTTACGCAGGTCATCTAGAGGAGGGCTGTAGAACGCTATACCTGGCTGAGATAGCTATTTTAGAAGTGAAAGATCTGGATTTGACTAGGGTCCGCGATGAGAGGAATATTCTAAAGTTGGAAAGCCGGAGGAAATACGGATAGTCGATGGTAGCGTGTAATAGAAAACGTTAATAGGTTTTAGAGCGATTTTGGAGAATCGTAGGATCTGAATTGAGCAGTTTAAGTATTGGTTTAATCGGTTGTGGAGGAATAATGGACGCCCATCTAGCCGGTTATAAAGCGTTGTATACAGCTGGGTTGAAGGTTTTCAATATAAAAGCCGTTTGCGATACATATGAACCGAATGCTAAGAGGAAAGCCGAAGCCGTTGAATCTATCCAAGGTAGAAGACCCAACATCTACTTGGATTTTGAGGAGATGATTAAACGCGAAGATTTAGACGCTGTAGATATCGCACTACCCCACAATATACACCATACTGTCGCCTCTAGATGCCTCGAAGAAGGTCTACACGTGATAATAGAGAAACCCCTCGGTATAACCATGAGGTCCGCCAAGCTGATAATCGAAGCGGCTGAGAAGTACAGTAAAACCCTAGCCGTAGCTGAAAACTACAGAAGAAGCCCTGAGAATAGAGCCATCTGGTGGGCTATTAGGCAGGGATACATAGGTAATCCCAGAATGATCGTATGGATGGCGGCGGGATGGAATCCAAACCCCTGGGGTTGGAGGGAAGACCGCTTCGCTGCGGGTGGAAGCTGGGTTTTCGATGGAGGGGTACATCTTGCAGACCTAGATAGGTATCAGCTTGGAAGAGAAGCCTTAGACGTATACGCTGCAACTGAAACCTTTGACCCCGTTAAGAAGGGTGTAAAGGTTACAGTGGACGATATGACTATGGCTATCATAAGGTTTGAGGGGCGCGTATACGCTCAATGGCTGTGGACTAGGGCGGCACCGGGGAGGGAATTAAACCTGAGGATTATCTACGGTTCACAAGGCGCTTTAAACGGTGAAGGCTTAAAGATTCAAAAGGAGGATAGCGTAGAAGTCTACAGAATGCATATGCTGGTAGATAGGATGATGAGGAGTTTAAAGCCTGAGGAGAGGGAGAGCATGTTTCCAAGAGGTATAACGGATACGTTTGCAACAGAACTCTACGACTTTTACAGCTCAATTGTTGAAAAGCGTAAGCCTGAAGTCGACGGCTGGGAGGCTTACAGAGACATGGCCATACCCTTAGGCTTCTACGAATCTGCAGTCCTAGGAAGACCCGTAAAGATCAAAGACGTAGAAGAACTTAAAGTTGAAGAGTATCAAGGTGAGATCAATGAAAGGCTTGGAATACGTTAGAACGTTAAACAGAATTCTCCTTCACACCCTCTGAGATACTGAGTTTAGAAACACCTAGAGCCCACAATTAAGTGTAGTACTCTAGGTGTATTTTCCAATAGAGCCATAAGAAGTAGACCACTTATTTTTCTGTAAATCTAATATTCTCGCTTTAGCCTCTTCTAAGGCTTTTAAAGCGCCTAGAAAAACAGGCTCCTGTACAACACCCTTATCGTAGAATTCTTTAAGCTCATCCATATCGTGTACCTTAAGTTCTCCACCGGGTTTAGCTGAGACGTCAACCGCTAGGTCGACGTACCTTACAAGGCCTTTAACGACTTCAACTGGGGTGTTTATGTTTATGTAGATTCCTTTAAATTCTCCACGGTTGGAGAAGTATCTATGCTCTATGAGCCAGTCACCTGGTTTGAATCGTGTTAAAGCGTAGTCACCAGTTTCCTTGGCGATTCCCAGTCCATCGTAGAGACCTGGGCCGTAAATTCTCCTTCTAACCGTTAGAAGATCGAATTCGACGTGTTCAACCACTCCAGGGGTGAGGGTTAAAACAGTCCCATCGAGTTTTCTATGTTCAAAATTCAATCGACTTCCGACTTCTACACTTTTAAACCCGATAAGCCTATCTAAACAGTCTTCGATAAAAACTCTATCCACACCTCTAGCCAGCATGAGTTCAGCTAAGTCTACAGCTGCTCCAAATTCTCTAAAACACCTGTAGACGTGATGCCCTCTAACCGTAGGAACCACTTTAGACCTTAAATCATCGAGAAGATTTTTACATGGAAACTCCAACTTATAAACTGCCTCTCCTTCAAGTATCAAAGTAGATTCAGTTGAACAGCTTTTTCTAAGAAGCTTAGCTTTCTCTTTAAGCTCTTCAAATTCCCTGAGAAGCTCTTCAACCGGTGCTCTAACAGCCGTGCTCTTCCACCGTATTCCCCACTCTTCTCTACGAATTATGGAAGATAGGTTTAGAAGCTCCCTAAAACGGGGGCTCTTCCTCAGCGGCTCATCAAACGCCACGAGGTTGTTTTGCGTTAAACTCATGTAGAAGCCGTCTACTGTTATATGCCTTCTCAGGCTGACCGATTCTCCACTCTTCCAAACCGGCTTGTAGGTTTGAACTAGAACGTAATCTCCCGTATTCAACCCTCTACCATTCTGAACAAGCCCTTTAAAAGAACCTAAATCTACTAAAACACCATCCTCCGTATTCCCTGCGACAACCCCCTTGTAAACAGAGCCGACGTTTACAAGGGACCTCCTTACGAATACGTACTTCAGCCGTTCTACGACTGTCTTCACAGCACTCTCGACTTTTTCAGGTAGACCTCTAACTAAAACTCCCTGTTTATCTGAAGTTTCAACTACCGCTACATCCGGTTTAACGTTTAAACCTCCTATTTTAAATCTAACAGCTATCGTCCTACTTGGATAGGATATTTCAAAACCCTCGTCTAACATAAGCCTTGTAAGAGCTGTAGAGTATATTCCTCTTAAGTAGACTCTCAACGGCACACCTTGGAATACTAGTCTCTAATACCCTCTAGGAACGATATCGCCTGCCATATTTTAGTCCTTGTATAAACCGGTATATTCGGGTCTTGACTGATCTCATCGAGAATATCTATTACGTTTGAAGCTCTAGCTGCAAGTGAAAGCTTTTCAGATTGAAGCTGGTCGATACTTTCCTTAGCGGCTTTCCTAATGTTCCTCGGAGTGGTGGGATCTGAAGCGATCAACTGCAGTATCTGAATGGCTTTATTCACCCTATCCATGTACTCTTCAACCTTCTTAGAAGACTTCTTACCTTTAGAAGACAAACGTCATCCCCCCGCTTCCCAGTAAGCCGGAGATTACTTAAGGTTATAGTTTATTAGTCTATAGTATGATTTTAAGTTTGCTGAGGTGGCTTCAGTGAGCGACGATTACGTGAAGAAGGCCGCCGAGGTCATGAAAATGGGGGCTAAAATGCTCTCAGAATCATGCCCAATATGTAGAGTACCCCTCTTCAAGCTCGGTGAAGACGTACTCTGCGTCAACTGCGGTAGGAAGATCATCCTAGTTAAAGAAGACCAAGAAGCCATCGCCGCTAAAACACCATTAATACTGACAGATATAGAGGAAAGCTTGATCAGCAAAATACTAGAGGTAAGAGGAAAACTAATGCTCGCTGAAGATTTAGACGATTTAAAGAAGGCTGGAGACGTTCTAAACACCCTACTAGAAGCACTCTCAACTATTAGAAAACTCAGGAAAAGCTGAAGACCCTCAAATGGGGCCGGCCGGATTTGAACCGGCGATCACGTGGGCCCAAGCCACGTAGCCTAGACCAAACTAGCCGACGGCCCCCTATCAAAACCTAGAGGCTTCCAGTATAAAAACTGTTTTCACGACCTCTTAAAAAAGTTTAGAGTAGAAACCCTCAAACCACATCCTTCGAACTCGGTAAAGTTAAAATCGACTTTCAACCCTTATCGATTAAGACGGAGGCAAAAACACTAAAGCAACACATTTGCTTCATCGCAGATGAAGTCGACCCCCTACCTCAACCCACCATCATACCCCAATAAGCAGTAAATCGACCAGAGTAACCCCTTGAAACCTAGAGGGGTCAAGCCTCCATAAAAATCATCCATAAAATCCTCCATAATAAGAGCCATAAAAATCCATCATTATGGAAAAGCTTAAAACGCCAATAATGGAAAGGAGAAAACTCTAAATTTAAGCTCATCTTTAAGAAAAATAGGCGGGGGTAGCCAAGCCTGGTTTAAGGCGCAGGGCTCAGAACCCTGTGGGATAGCCCTTCGTGGGTTCAAATCCCACCCCCCGCACCAATTCACCAGCAGTATGAATATCAACATTTAAAACCACCACTTACAATACACTCCCACCCCACTAGCTTAAACCAGTATTTAGAGGACTTCATATTGAACACTTAACAATCAAACGTTATATTAGCGAACTAATTAAACTAGGAGTGGTGATTACTCAGTGGAAGAGATTCCAGACTGGGAGAATCCAAGGATTGTAGAGAGGAATAAGGAGCCTGCTCACGCAACACTCATGCCCTATCCAAGCGAAGAAGAGGCTTTCCCATGTATAAGAGAGAAGTCTTCATGGTTTTCATCGCTAAACGGAGAGTGGAAGTTTAAACTATGTGAAAACCCCAGCTCAACACCTAGAGATTTCTACAAGGTAAATTTCAACGATGAAGAGTGGGATGCTATACAGGTTCCAAGCAATTGGCAGATGCTTGGATACGATAAACCCATCTACGTCAACGTTAGATACCCATTCCGTGCAGACCCACCTAAAGTCCCAAGAGATTGGAATCCAACTGGGCTATACCGTAAAACCTTCAACATCCCAGAGGATTGGCATGGCAGACAGATATTCCTAGTCTTCGACGGTGTTGACTCTGCATTCTACGTATGGGTTAACGGTGAAATAGTCGGATACAGTCAAGACAGCCGTCTACCCGCGGAATTTAACATCACAAGGTATGTTAAACCAGGTTGGAACCTACTAGCCGTAAAGGTTCTACGCTGGAGCGATGGAAGCTACCTTGAAGACCAAGATATGTGGCGTTTAAGCGGAATATACCGCGACGTTTACCTATACTGTACACCACCCATCCACATTAGAGACTTCTTCGTGAGAACGTTTTTCGATGAAAAATACCAAGATGCAACTCTGAAAGTCAGAATCAACATTCGAAACTACTCTGAAAAAACATCCCCTCTTCACACCTTAGAGTTAAAACTCTACGATGGTGAAGGAGTTCAACTATTCACCGAACCCGTGAGAGCATACGTTGGAGAAATAAGACCTGAAAGTGAAGCGGTTTTAGAAGTTGAAAAAAAGATTCCAAAGCCTAGAAAGTGGTCTGCTGAAGACCCCTACCTCTACACGCTAATACTAACGTTGAGAAATGAAAAAGGTGAAGTAGTTGAAGTTGAAAGCTGCCGTGTAGGCTTCCGTCAAGTGGAAATTAAAAACGGACGTATACTGATAAACGGTGTACCAGTTTACCTTAAAGGGGTGAATAGACATGAGCACGATGACGTCCGTGGACATGCAATTACAGTAGAATCCATGATAAAAGACATAGAGCTTATGAAAAAGTTTAACTTCAACGCTGTACGTACCTCCCACTACCCAAACCACCCGGCTTGGTACGACCTCTGCGACAAGTACGGTATTTACGTGATAGATGAAGCCAATATCGAATGCCACGGCTTAGTCGGTTTCCTAAGGACAATGTTTCAAATCGAGGAAACCTTTGGGAAACACTGGGAGGAACTGCTCAGAGAATTCAGAGAGAAACTAGAGGGGAAGACGTGGAGAGAAGTTATGGAAGAGATTATGAAGAGATTCCCCAGATATATCGAGCCAGCACAAGACCCTGAGTGGCTTCACGCATTCATGGAAAGGTTTGTGAGAATGGTTGAGAGGGATAAAAACCACCCGTGTGTTATAATGTGGTCGCTTGGAAACGAATCTGGATACGGACCGAACCACGATGCAATGTCCGGCTGGGTTCACGGATACGACCCGACAAGACCTGTACACTACGAAGGAACAATACATACTGCTGAGAAGAAGATCTCTAAAAGCGTTGACGTCATAAGTATAATGTATCCAACCCTTGAAAGACTAGTACAATTGGCTGAAGACCCTGAGGAAGATAGACCAGTGATCATGTGTGAGTATGCACACTCAATGGGTAACAGTACGGGCAATTTAAAGGAGTACTGGGAGACGATATACAAGCATAAGCGTCTATGCGGTGGCTTCATATGGGATTGGGTCGACCAAGGCTTGAAACGGATGACCGAAGATGGACGTGAATGGTGGGCTTATGGAGGAGACTTCGGCGATGAACCAAACGATGGAAACTTCTGCATCAACGGATTAGTATGGCCTGACCGTAAACCTCACCCAGCAATGTGGGAGTGTAAGAAAATACAGCAACCGGTTGAAGCTGAAGCCGTAGACCTTGCTAAGGGAGTGATTAGAGTATTCAACAGGTTTGACTTTACAAACCTAGATATTGTAGACATATTTTGGGAGCTTTCTGAGGATGGACGGATAATTCAACAGGGAGCACTACCAAAGATTCACACCCCACCCCACGAAAGCGAGCTTATAACAATTCCATTTAAGACCCCAGAGCTTAAACCTGGAGCAGAATACTGGCTAATGATACGTTATAAGCTTTCAAGAGACACAGTTTGGGCTGAGAAAGGCTACGAAATCGGATGGTCTCAATTCAAAATGCCTTTCAACACACCTCCCAAACCTTTAATTAGAGCCGAGGATATGCCTCCATTGACTCTTAAAGAGACGGATGAAGAAGTAGCTATTTCAGGGAGAGATTTCAAGCTTACTCTAGACAAGAAAACGGGACGTATCACCTCCATAGAATATAAAGGCTTTAAGATTGTGAAAGAAGGACCACTCTTAAACCTCTGGAGAGCTCCAACCGATAACGACATACCAAGGCTAGCTCCAATGTGGCGTAGAGCTGGATTAGACCGTTTAAGACACACCGCTGAAAGCGTGAAAATAGAAAAAGTTTCAGATCAAGTAGTTCATGTAGTCGTAGAAGCTTCACTTCACACACCTGAAAACGTTGAGAAGTTCAAGTGTAGATACACGTATAGAATCTACGGAAGTGGCGACGTAATTATAGATGTTGACGTAGACCCAGCCGCAGACCTTCCCCCATCCATACCTCGCATAGGTCTAAAAATGACAATCCCAGGAGGGTTTGAAAAATTCACGTGGTTCGGACGAGGACCACATGAAAACTACTGCGACCGGAAGGAGGGCGCCGCCGTTGGAGTTTATACCGGAACAGTAGATGAACAGTACGTACCCTACATTAAGCCTCAGGAGAATGGAAACAAGACAGATGTAAGATGGGCTTCTCTTACGAACGATTCAGGTTTTGGACTTCTAATAGTTGGTATGCCGTTGATAGAAGTCAGTGCACACCACTATACGATTGAAGACTTTGAAGAAGCAAAACACACGTATGAGCTTAAGAGACGCGATGATATAACGTTGAACATAGACTACAAGCAGTCTGGTCTTGGAGGAGGAAGCTGTGGCCCAGATACTCTTCCACAGTACCTTGTAAAACCTGAACACGCCCACTTTGCCGTAAGACTTAGACCAATTTCACCAGATGAAGTAGCCAATGAACTGAGTAAGCAGATAATTGTCGATTATGTACGTTGAAACAGCTCTCGTCGTTTAGACTCCACTCTTTCCACTTTTATCTAAAATATCGTAGAGCTCCATTAAACTGTTTAACGTCAAAACCTCCGATTCTAATTCCAGTTTTCTCAAGTTTTCCAACTCACTCATCCTCCTCACTATTAACACTGCTTTACAGCCGTTCTCCAAGGCAGATAATACATCGTTAACTCTATCGCCGACCATCACCGTTTCAGAGGCTTCGTAGCCTCCCGTAGAAAGTACGAGTTTTATCTGATCCCTCCTAGTTGGACGTTCATCTCTGGAGACCACTACTTTAAATAGATCCCTAATCCCTATGAGGCTTAATACGTTTTCAATGGCTTTTCTAGATTGGAGACTCGTTAAATTCAGCGTATAGCTTTCACTCAGCTTCCTGAGTATATATGGAGAATCATCCAACACGATTAGACCGCTTAGAGATTCAAGCTCATATTTCTCAACAAACCTTGAAACCTCCCAGTACAAATCTGAACCCCACAGCATGGATAGTGTAACCGTAAAAGATGAAACTTCTCGACCTAGGAGTTTACCCAGCTCTCTGTAAATTAAGCTCCAATCCACTGGAAGGAGGATTAAGGTTTCATCTAAGTCAAATATCAGGTTTCTGATACTCAGAGTAGTCTTCTCCACCGTTAACCACCAGAAGTTGAACTACGGCTTATCTGTTAAAGACCCACATAAATTTTCCCCCAGGAAAAAATAGAGAGTTAAAATGATCTCACCAATGATTGTAGCGGACTATTTCATCCAGTGGTTTTCGATCAGTTACAGGTTCTTTCTTCTCAGCTGGATAGCCTAAAGTTATCATCGCAACAACTCTTGCCTCTTCTGGAAGACCTAAAACCTTCTTCACTTCCCCCTCCTCGTGAAAAACACCGACCCAGCATGTTCCAAGACCCTGCTCCCATGCGACTAGAACGAGGTTTTGCAAAGCTATGGCTACATCAATCTTCCAGAAGTCTGTTCCAGGGAAGCTTTCACCCGGTAAAGCGCAACCAACTACTATAACTGGTGCTGAACGTATGGGGTCTCTAGGCGGACCTCTTAGAGGTTCTCTAGGAGGAGGTCTCAGCTTCTCCTTAGTAAGTCTTAACTCCTCCTTAACTTTTGGGTCTGTTACAACGATGAAACGCCATGGCTGTCTATTTCCAGCGGAGGGCGCCAATCTAGCGGCTTCTAAAACCTTTCGAAGCTTCTCCTCTTCGACTGGTTTATCCTCGTAAACCCGTATGCTCCTTCTAGTTCTTATGGCTTCAAAAACCTCCATATAGACCGATAAAGAAACCTCATAGAGCCTCTTAAGACTTTTTTCGATTGCTATTTTAGGGGTCTGCTACTGCAGCCGTCGTCATTCATCTGAACGACTGGGATGGCTTCTTCATCCCCCAATTACCTCCAGCATAAAACGAAATATTAACCTTTCGTCGCATAGAAGCACATACTAAGCTTCTTCAGAGCTTAAATGCAAAGCTTCGGCATTCAAATTTACCGAAGTCATCTTTTGAGTTAGAACTTCCCACGGTTCATCCCGAATCGTTACAAGTCCGTAGTTGCTATTCTCCCCGTCGAATCTACCTTCATAGGGCTGATCAAAGTACTGGAACCAGTGGTAGCCTACTATAAACGGTTGCTTCATAATTGCTTCAACGAATTCTTCAAAGTACTTAGCTCTTTCGAATTGGGTTTTAACTGGTACACTGGCTCCTCTCGTGTTCGGTAGCCCCGAATCCATAGCCTTAAAGGAGAACTCTGTTACCATTATCGGTAGTCCAGTTATGCTATGGATCTTCTTAAAGTCCGCCAACCTCCTTGCGAGTTCATCACTGTATGGATTGGGGTAGCAATTGATCGATATGACGTCTACATATCCTATGCAGCCTTCAAGCACTTCATCTGGAGGCTTATAGGCGAAACGACACCCTAAAACCAAATGGTTTGGATCGTACTTTTTAATAGCATCGTAGGTTACCTTAAAGTATCGTTTAGCGACCTGCCTAAGGAAGCTCAATCTATCAGTTTCTACAGCGGGTGTTTTCGGAGCATGTGTAGCTGAGAGTATTTCTTCAAAGGAGGAGAAGGATGTACTCCAAGCTCTATTCAACAGGGATACTTCCCCGTATTTTTCTCTTAGAAAATCTACAAGTGCTTGCTTACCTTCTGCTTCAGGCGGGAGAAGCATGTAGTCGTCGAAGAGGTCTCTCTTAGACCTCCAATCCGGTGCCCATCTTAATTCGTTATCTGTGAAATATCCAAGGAGATACTTATCGTTTCTCCTAGACGCGCATATCTTACTGGATACCTCTTCCGCCACTTGTTTAAACTTCTTCGAGAAGTAGTCTGTCACAGCTCCACTCTGCCAGTTTGCACCAGCCTTAAGAGCCATATCGAGAATAATCGTATAGGGCATTCCCTCACCATAGGTTTCTTCACTCGACCATGCACCTATAGTATTAAACCCCCACCCTTTAAGCCTAGCAATCGTCTCCTTAACCCATCTTTCAACAGAACCATACTTCTCCATAATATGCCTATTGTAGGGGCTGTATCCAAGAGACGGCGCATAATCCCCCAAATAATTTACGTGGTTTACACCTTTAGATATGAAAAGATTGCCTTCAGGGTCGACAAACCAGAATTTTCCATCGATTTTCTCAACGTGGAAAAACCCCGTAGCTCGGCTAGACAAACGACTACCCCCATTTTAATGTAGTGTAATGGAGTATAAGCATTGTGGACTTAAACCTTGGAAGAGTTTAAAAGTAAAAGCTTATTACACCGTCATGTTAGAAAGACTCTCGATGGAGTCTACGTTAGTGAAAGGCTTTAATGTAAGCTTTTCAAGAGGAAAGTGTCTTTTAAATCCGTCTAATGTCACAGTTGAAGCCTATAAGCCTGGAGGCTTTAAGAAAGGCGTTGTAGAGGCTTTAGCTTTAAGCTTCCCTCCGTCTAAAGCAACCTACTTTAGAGATTGGAACGCTGTAACGATTAAGGCATTTAATAGGCTGATAGGAGTTTATGAATCTGGCAAGGTTACTTTCTGCGCATCAGGCGATGAGGAGGTTGAAAAAATCTTAGATTATGTCAACCATATTATTGAGAGCACTTCTAATGAAATCGCAGAGAAGGGTGTTCCAAGGGTTGAAGACGTGGAATCATGGAGTAGGCTTACACCATTGGATTTATACAAACATCTCCCTAAAACTAATTGTAGAGAGTGCGGTGAAGATACGTGTATAGCTCTAGCCGCTAAAGTACTATCGGGCGAAAAACCCCTCAAAGACTGTAAACCCCTCTCAAAGCCTGAGAATAGGAGGCTACTCGAGGAGTTTAGGAGAAGGCTTGGCGACAAAGCTCTTAAAGCATTAGGTTGGGAATAGAAGACTTCATAAACCTACTGATGAGACTATATCTCGCGAAAAGTCTTATTTAGAGGTCGATATGGATTGCCTATTCACGTCTTCATCCTAGGAATGGCCGGTTGTGGTAAAACATCTCTCACAGCTAAATTCACCTATTGGCTAAGAAGGAACATTGGACTTAAGGCTATAGCAGTAAACTTGGATTCAGGTGCTATAAATCTGCCCTATGAAGCATATATAGACGTGAGGAAATTCTTCACTTTAGAAGAGCTTATGCTGAAGGAGGGACTTGGACCCAACGGTGCCATGGTATATTCTATGGAAATCTTAGAGAAGATGACACCAGATATTGTAAAAGCTCTAGCTGAAGCAGACTACGACATCGCCGTGATGGATACACCTGGGCAAAACGAAGTATTCTCCTTCAGACCAGCTGGTCCAAGGGTAGTTGAAGCCCTTACAAAATTAGGGCCATCCGTAGGTGTCTTCCTCATAGATGCTTCAACCATAGTTAAGCCATCGGATTTAGTTGCCTGCTTCTCAGTATCCATAGCCTCTCAGATAAGGCTTAGAATACCGGTCATAGTGGCCTTAAGCAAGATAGATAAAGCCCTCTTAAACGGTTTAGATAGACTACTCACTGACTACAAGTTCCTGAGGTTGAGCGTTAAAAATGAAGTCGGGGAAGGCTTAAATAAAGACTTCACTCTACACCTATTAAGAACCTATAGAAACTTCATGAAAATCCAGAAGCCTGTAAAAACATCTGCTCTAACAGAAAAAGGCTTGGAAGAACTCTACGATACGATACATGAAGCTCTATGTGAATGCGGCGATTTAACTTAAGCTTTCAACTACTCTTCCTTAGAGTATTGAGCACGTTTTCCATGCGCTGCGATTTGAGGTGGAGGTTTCTCCCCTCGGTGAATGTACTGGTAGGCTTCTCTGTGCCTCTGGTAGTACATGCATGCTGGTTCAAAGCCCAGTTCTTTCTGAAGCTGTTCAACCGTAATAGTAGAATCTATGGGTTCTACGAGGAATAGTCCATCATCTAGGCTTGAACGTACCTCTACACGGTTTGAGTAGAGCTTCATTATCTTATCAGGAATACTGTAGTTGAAATCGTAATGTGCAACTGTAAAGTCTAGGTTTACATCGTGAACTGCGACGTTTTTAAGCTCATCTGTTTCAGCTAGAATATTTCCCAAGGGGTCTATTATCTTAGATTTATCCGATCTTACGGAGGATACAATGTAGTAGTGGTGTAAATAGGCGTAGACTTGTAGTGCAAAACCTCCGTTGTAAGCTGAGCACCAGACAACCATTCTGGCGTTTTTATCAGCTAAAGTCTGCCAAGTCTCGGGAAAGCCTATGTCGAAACATATTTGAATACCTATCCGTCCGAAGTCTAAATCGAAGACTTTAGCCTCACTTCCAGGTGTTACACCGTCTTCAAAAACCGTATAATCGCTTGAAGATGTGACAGGGTGGATTTTATCATATACCCCTATGATGTCTCCAGACCTATCTATGACGACTGCCGAATTCCATATCTTTCCATCCCTCTTAGTATAGAGGGGGCATATAATGTAGGAACTGTATTCAGTCGCCTTAATTGAAACCGTTTTTACAATGGGTCCGGGTATTGCCTCAGCTAAGTCTTCAAGTGGTTTATTAACAGACACAGTTGCAAATGCCTCTGGTAGACAGACTAAATCAGGCTGATAGCTGAGAGCGATGTCCAGAAGCTTCATAACGTGTTTCAAATTCCCTTCGATAGTGTTGTAGAAACGATTGGCCTGGCAAACTGTTGCCACACGCGCCCTTTTACTCATATAGACCACGTTAAACTCAAACTCTACTTCATGGTTTAAAAAGATTTCACCTGGGCTCTAGAGATTTATAGGAAACAGTTATTATCTTTTTAAGCCGTTTTAAAGTAGTGTGAAGCCTTGAATTCCAGCATTAAGAGGGTGAAAGAAGAGCTTAGGCTAGAAGTTTGGAGGCGGCTTGATGAGGCTAATGTGACGCTTCCTCCGAAACCGTGTTATGGGCGGATTCCAAATTTTATAGGTGCTTACGAAGCCGCCTTGAAAGCATCTAAGTTGACTGAGTGGGAGAATGCTAGAGTTGTTTTTATAAACCCAGATAGCCCTCAAAGGCATTTGAGGACTATAGCGTTAAAACAAGGTAAACTATTGATTATGGCATCTCCTAGACTTAAAAGCGGTTTTCTAATAATAAATCCTTTAGAGGTTAAGGGGGTTGAAGAAGAGGCTTCGACTATCAGAGGTGCCTTCAAGTATGGAAGGATGAGTGAAACTGTAGCGTACAAGCCAGACTTAATTGTGACAGGCTGTGTAGCAGTAGATGGGGAGTTCAACAGGCTTGGTAAAGGAGGAGGTTACGGCGATAAAGAGATATCCATAGTAAAGGGTAAGTACGGGTCTAACATACCTGTTTTAACTACGATTCACGACCTACAGATCGTAGAGAAAATACCCGTAGAGCCACATGACTCAAAAGTTGATATAGTTGTAACACCATCTAGAATTCTCAGGAGAAGACAAGCGTGAAAATCCTCACACTCTGCGGCGTAGCTCAAGCTAGAGTAGGCTGTACTTTCCTAGCTGGCAAACCGTCGGAGCAATGTATCAACTGTAGACTCTATAAAGTCTGTGTAGGTAAATTAGAGCCTCATAGGCTCTACCGTGTAGTAGAAGTCAGAGGCAGAGTTTTCCAATGTACACTTCATAAAGATGGTGTCAAACTGGTCGTAGTTGAAGAGAACCCTGTGGAAGCTGCTGTAGAAGACAAACTCATAGTGGAGGGAATGACGCTCGTATTCAGCCCAATCTTATGTAAAATCGACTGCATCAATAAAAGCCTCTGTACTCCAGAGGGGCTTATGAAAAACGATAGATGTCGAGTGGTTGAAGTCGGGGGAAGGTTGAACTGCCCCGCAGGGTTAAAGCTTAGGAGGGTTGTTCTTAGGAGGGTTCCTTAGCTTCTTTAGACTCTGTTTTAGCTTCGACACGTCTAGTATATTCCTCTGTAAACACTATCTTTGAAAACTCTGGTATGAATTTTAGAATGTCGTTCGCTATACCACGTTTTATAACCTGTATTCCATCTATCATATAGCTCTCAGAAGGCATGTTTATGACTAGAACGTTTGAATTTAAAGATAGTGAAAACTTCTCAATTGGGATTGTGGGTAGACGTCTATGCAGTAACGCCTTAATCCTATCAATCGAATCTTTCACTTCACTCTTAACTTCAACTTCGTAGAGTAGGGTTTTACCCGCTAGCGGATGGTTGAAGTCCAATTGAACTCTACCTGATGATATACTTCTCACGGTCGCCAATGCATTTCTAAACCTTACCCTTGCGCCAGGCTGCAGGTTTGATTCACCTTTAAACATTCTAAGAGGTACGAGTTTCAATTTTGATGGGTCTCTAACACCGAAGCCCTTTTCAGGGGGGATTTCAATCTCTCTTTTCTCACCAACGTTCATCTCGTATAGTTTCTCCTCTAAACCGCTTATAACCCAACCTTCCCCCAGAACCACCAACATTGGCTCGTAAATTACGTCCGAACTATAGATGTTAAACTTCCTAGCCTCTGCCTCAATAGTGGTATCGAAAACTTCGTTTGTATCTTTAACTCTAGCTACATATTCTATTGTTATGAAGTCTCCTTTCTGAAATGGCATGAATTCACCTCTTCCAGATGGAGTAATATACCTCTTTTAAGGTTTACTGTTATTAGAAGAGAGTATTAAACTATAATGCTAACGATACTCGATGATGAGTAGCTCGTAATATGGTATATCTCCCAAAACTTCCAGATATCCTTTCACTCCAACACAAACCTGCGTGTTTAAGTAGTGGCGCTCTAAATGACCCGATTTCTTCACAAGACTTACGTTTTTGAAAGAAAAAGCTCGAAGTCCAACTAAGAACACCCTTTACGTTTTTAAACTAGTCCCCTCCAGCTCTAAACTTCAATACATTTAGCCGCGTAGTCTTCAAGCCACCCATCGCCTAACAAGCTCTTGTAAAAGCTTTCAAACAGGTGCACGACTTCAGACCTGAAAACCCTACATGTATTACCGTTCTAGAGGTATTGATACAGTTAAAACGAGGGATTTAAGAACTATAAGTTAACTCGAGCCTACTCTTTTTAAGAATACCTTCGGCTGGTCATTTAACTCCAGAATTGCGTAGAAGTTTTGTTTGGCCGGGCCAGGGTTTACGATTAGAGTTTCACCCAGTCGGTCCATACCCCTAGCCTCATGTATATGGCCATGTACGACGGCTAGGGGTTTATACTCCTCTATGAACTTTCTTAAAGCTCTGCTTCCCGCGTGTAAACCGAGGGATGTTAAATCGGTTGAAGTATCCGCTGGAGGACTATGGGAGACGACTATTAAACGTCCTTTAAAATCGTTTAAAGCCCCTTTAACTATTCGATATATCTCTTCTTCTTCAAATTCTATCCTAGTGGAGAACGGTGTCTTAGGAGAGCCTCCTATGCCTAAGAAGGCTGTTGAATCCGACATGTGAAGTTTACCGTGTATGTTTAAAGCATCTTGAACGTTTCCCGAGGTTAAAAGAGCTGGTGGGTCGCAATTTCCAGGGACGAAAAACGTTTTAAGCCCTCTGAAGAAGCTTAACATTTTTTCAGCTTCATTTAAACTTCCAAAATGCGTAATATCGCCGCATATAACGAGTAAATCTAGCTTAAGCTTCAATGCTTCTCTCGAAAGCGTGTAAGCTGCATTAAAACTGCTATGTATATCGCTTAAAACCATGACCTTCAATCTACCACCATCTTATTTCAAAAGTTTTAAACTCACCCACGTATGGTTCTTCGTAAAAAACGACACTATCCACTTTAGCTGACGATGGCCCTCTTCGACACCATGCTAAAACTCTTCTAACAGCCTCCTCCTCTCCTTCTAATACTGCTTCAACCCTTCCATCTGGGAGATTTCTAACCCACCCGTAGACACCGTTTGAAAGAGCCATCCTCCTCAAGTGATGTCTAAAGCCTACCCCTTGAACAAAGCCTTGTATGAATACGTGGATGCGGGTTTTCATCTAAGGCTATAAGGATATGTGGGAAATTTAAATCTTGAGGCTGGTCTAATTGTGTAGGGGATCTGATAAGAGAGACTACGTAATCTCAGCACTCACCATAATACTTTACCAGCCTCTGCTAAACCTACACCGATTTTATCTACACCGTAGCCTAAGTATGCTAAAGAAGACTCGAGAGCGTTTACAGTAGCTAAGACTTCATAGGCTGAAATATTCCCCATGCACCCTATCCTGAAGATAGAGCCTCTCAGTTTACCCTGACCTCCTCCTATGACCACACCGTGTTTTAAACGCATAGTCTTTATGAGTTCTTCTGAATTAACGCTTTTAGGTGTTTTAACGGCTATCACAGTATTTGAACGGTATTCAGGTTCAAAAGGATACGGTTCTAAATCTAAGGCTTCAATAGCTCTATAGAATGCTCTAGCACATTTTTCATGTCTAGCTATTCTAGCTTCAAGCCCCTCCTCTCTAACCATTTTCAATGCTTCACTGAGCGCGTAGAAGAGTGGAATACTAGGCGTGTAGGGGGTCTGTCCCCTCTCCATATATTCAAGGTAGGCTTTAAGATTGAAGTATATGCCTCTGTTTACCCTTTTAGCCTCCTCTATGAAGCGTTCACTAACTGAAACGAAGGCTAATCCTGGAGGTGCTGCTATACACTTCTGACTACCTGTGACACATGCATCAATACCCCATTTATCCACCGGGAGTTCAACTCCTCCTAGGCTCGAAACAGCATCAACTATAACCAGTGCATCATGATCGTGAGCGATACGCGATATTTCAGCGAGGTCTCTAACTAAAACACCTGTAGACGTCTCATTGTGGATTATCAGTATTGCTTTCACATTACGCTCTCTAGTGAAGGCTTCTTCAACCATATCCGGTTTAACAGAAAACCCCCACTCAACTGGTATTCTTAAGGCTCTACCGCCGTAAGCCTCAACTATCTCAGCAAATCTGTCGCAGAAGAAACCCATTGTCGGCACTATTACAGTATCACCTTTTTCAATGACGTTGCTCACTGCAAACTCCATACCTCCAGTTCCAGAAGAAGTTAAAATTACAATCGGGTTTTCAGTTTGAAAAACATACTTGAGGTCTGCTTGAACCTCCTCTAGAAGCTGTTTAAATTCCGGTCCCCTATGGTTGATTAGAGGCCTACTCATGGCTAACATGACTCTTTGAGCTGGAGTGGTAGGTCCAGGTATCATTAGGAGAGGCATTGTAGCACCTCCATTAGCCCATCCATTTTAGTGAATTCTAAGCTTTAAGTTTTCCCCTAATGTACGCCACGACTTTTTCAACCTGTTCTACAGCTGTACCTATGTAGTTTTCAGGCTTCATAGCTTTCTCGACTTCTTCAACCGTTAAATATTTTCTCACATCGGAGTTTTCTGCTAAAACATCTCTAAGCCGTTTACCAGCTTTCCAAGCTTCCATAGAACATCTTCTAACCACTTCGTGAGCCCACTGTCTATCAGCTCCTTTAGAAACCATTGCTATCATAACTGCTTCAGACATTATGAGGTCCTTCTGAGCCTCAAGGTTTCTCCTTACATTCTCAGGATAAACTTTCAATCCTCTTAAGACGTCAGCCATAGTTTTTAGTTGCTCATCTAAAAGTAGGCATACCTCTGGTAGCATAACTCTTTCACAACTACTGTTGGTTAAGTCTCTCTCATGTTCTAACACTATATTCTCCAATGCAGCCAAAGCCATAGATCTTACAATCCTAGCTAAACCACAGACTTTTTCGCATTTGATCGGGTTTCGTTTATGCGGCATGGTGCTCGAGCCGACTTGAGAATCCTCTCTAAAGGGCTCTTCAACTTCTCCTATCTCACTCCTCTGAAGGTTTCGAATTTCATTAGCAATCTTATCCAATGTTGAAGATATCATAGCGGTTAATAACGCAAACTCTGCTATTCCATCTCTAGGAACGATTTGAGTAGCAATCGTAGGCTCGTAAACACCCATAATCGCCATAACTCTCTTTTGAATTTGAAAACCCTTATCTCCAAAGCTTGCCATAGTCCCAACCGCACCGCTCATCTTGCCTACGCATATCCTAGGCTTAGCTTCTTCAAGTCTCTCTATATGGCGTACGACCTCTGAGGCATAAACTGCGAATTTAAAGCCCATGGTTGTCGGTAGTGCTGCAATTCCGTGCGTTCTACCGAGGCAGACGAGGCTCTTGTATTTTTCAGATAGGTCTACCAGCTTAAGAGCAACGTCTTTCAACCTAGATTCGATTAGATTTATAGAATCTCTCAACTGTGTAGCTAGAACTGTGTCTGTTATATCGTTGGAAGTAGCACCAACGTGTATATACCCTCCATATCTGCCGCTTTTTTCGGCTAGAGCTTTCACAATAGCCATAACTTCATGGTCTGTTACACGCTCCCAACGCTCGACGTCTTCAAGCGTTACATCGCCGCTTTCGATAAGACTGTGGATTTTTTCAGCCGCTTCCAGAGGAGCCAACCCAACTTCAGATAGAGCCCTTAGAAGAGCAACTTCAACCATGATCATTCTTCTAAGCCATTCGTTTCTATCCCATATTCTCCTCATCTCAGCAGTTCCATACCTGTATTCAACCGGGTGAACTGGCATAATCTGTCACCTACTAAACCGTAAAGGTAATAAGTAATTATTTAAAATTCTGTTAAACATGTATGTGCGGCTATAAAGTGATATTGACTGCAGATGACACACTAATGTGTAATTATGGAGGCAATATTTTTCTAGGTTTTATGACGACTGGCCCAGTTTCGGGATTTAAGCCATTTAACGTCGCCATGAAATTCCTGCTAAAGCATGTACCAGTAGATGCTAGAGGGGCGGCTATTACGGCGCCTTTACCTCTGAGGATAATCGAGAGTATATTGATAGATTCAAATGTTGTAAAACCAAATGAAATAATTGTAACACATCCGAAATCTCTGTCTAAAGTGATCTCCGAGGAGACTAGGATTATAGGTGTAAGTGTAATGGATCCTAAGGGTTTAGGACCGGCGTCATCGACCTTCTCCGGGCCCTATGGACTTATACACAGTGAACCCTATTCCGCGTACATGTTTAAGAGGCTTATTAGAAGCGAGGTTGTGCAGAAAGCGAGGAAGTGGGCCACCCTTGTAGTTGGTGGTTCTGGCGCATGGCAACTTACTATGGACGACTTAAATAGGCTAGGAATAGATGTACTATTCATAGGTGAAGCCGAGGAGGAGATCTCAAGGCTTTTCAGAAGGCTTATCGAAGATGGGAGACCTGAGAAGCCGATGATTATTACAGCTAATCCAAGCCGCAGTATGCCTAGGATTAAAGGTGCAACCATATGCGGTCTAGTTGAGGTATCTAGAGGCTGTGGAAGAGGCTGTAGATTCTGCACACCTACTATGAGGATTTTAAGACATAAGCCTTTAGAGGATATTCTACACGATGTGAAGGTGAATGTTGAAGCTGGTCAGAGAAACATATGCCTACACGCTGAGGATGTCCTTCAGTATGGTGGGACGGCCTTTAAGAAAAGGCCAGATTTGGTGTTTAAACTGTTCAGCTCAGTTATGAGCGTCGAGGGTGTTAGGTTTACCTCGGTGAGCCATGCGGCTTTAAGCTCCATAGCTGAGAACCCGAGGCTAGTCTCAGACATCAGTGAGGTCCTAGGTCTATCTAAGAGCAGATGGCTTGGATATCAGACTGGTATTGAAACGGGAAGCGTTAAGCTGATAGATAAGCTTATGCATATGAAGCCTTATCCATTTACGCCTAGAGAGTGGCCTAATGTTGTTGAAGAAGCCTTTAAGATAAGCTCAGACTACAATTGGATTCCAGCCGCTACGCTAATGCTCAATCTACCTGGTGAAGAGCCTGAAGACGTGTTGGCTACGGCTGATTTGGTCGATAGACTTAAACCCTATAAGAGTTTAATCGTTCCACTGCTGTATGTTCCAATGGTAGATTCTCAGGGGCATAAAGCCCGAAGGCTTTTGGAGGATGCTGACGATGCCTATTGGCAGTTATATCATGCGATATGGCGACACGACATGAAGTGGATACCGGTTATAGCCAAGGAGTATTTAGCCGAAACAAGTCCCAAAGTAAGCTTACCAATAAGGTTTTTCATAAGCTTTGTAAAGAACGTTGTAAACCCGTTGATAGAGTTAAAGCTTTCGCAAATCAAAACGCTTGAAATTGCGGAGAAAATTGAAACCTAAGGTGGTTTAAGTGGAGAAAACGCTCATAGTATATGACGACGTATTTTTAGAGCATTTGACTGGTCCAGAGCATCCTGAGAGTCCAGATAGGCTTAGAGCGATAATGAAGGGGCTTAGAGAGTTTAAACTACTTGAAAACCCTAAGATTAAACTCGAGAAGCCTCGGAAAGCTGGATTGGATGAATTATGTCTCGTACACAGTGAGGAGTATGTAGATTTCATGGAAAGTTTCTGCCGTAAAGGGGGAGGGGTTTTAGGAACCTGGGGTGGCGGAGTCGTATGCAGTAGGAGAAGCTTTGAAGTAGCGTGTTACGCCGTTGGAGGCGCTTTAAAGGCTGTAGATGAAGTTTTAAACGGAAGATTCCGGAATTCTATAGCTCTCATTAGACCCCCGGGACATCATGCTTCAACAGAGCTACCCTACGGCTTCTGCATATTTAATAACGTGGCTGTAGCCGCTAAATACCTCATGGAGGTGAAGGGGGTTAGTAGGATTGCAATATTGGATGTGGATGCTCATCATGGAAATGGCACTCAGGAGGTTTTCGAAGATACTTCCAAAGTGCTATATGTGAGTTTTCACCAAGATAGGATTTTCCCTGGCACTGGGTCTATTGAAGAGGTGGGTAGGGGGGAGGGTGAAGGATTTAAAATAAACTTTCCACTACCACCCTACTCTAATGAAGAGATTTATTTGAAGGCTTTAAACGAAATAGTAGCTCCTATACTAGACCAGTTTAAGCCAGCTTACATATTCGTATCGGCTGGTTTTGATGCACACCACCTCGATCCATTGACTGGTCTAGGCCTATCTAGTTTAGGCTACGTTGAAATCTATAGGTGGATTATGGAGAAGGCTGAGAAGTACACTGGTGGAAGGTTTACAGCGGTTCTTGAGGGAGGCTATGATTGTGAAGCCCTTGGAAAGGCTGTGCCTTCTGTCGTAGCTACTATGGCAGGTTTAACTATAGAGGTTGACGACCCGCCTCAGAAAATGCCCGAAAATTTGAGGAATGCCGCTCTACGGGTTTTAGAAAAAGTCTGGAAAACCATAGCCAACTATTGGACGCTTTAATTTTCTACTCACCCGATAGTTTGACTTCTCTAATCTTTACCGCTGGGAAGAAGTGCCCCCCGCCGAATACTCGCCCATCTTTAGATATGAGTTCAATGTCTCTGAATAGGTTTAGAATGTGTCCACCAGCCATAAGGTTTTTAACCGGATGCTTCTTTTCACCGTCCTCTATTAGGAAGCCTTCGTCGATCGTCGCTGAGAATTCTCCGGAGACCATATTGGGTGTGAAAGATGCTCTTGTAACCAGAATGCCTCTCTTTGTTTCAGCTATCATCTCATCTAGCGTACTATCGCCAGGTTTAACTCTGATGTTGCTCGGTCCAGCGCCTACGTATCCACTATAGCCGCTTCTAATGGCATGTCCAGTGGACTCAACGTTCATTATACCAGCGGAGTAGGAGTTATGTAGGAAAGTTAGTACAGTGCCTTTTTCCACAACTTTCAACGGTCTTTTAGGGATCCCTTCGCCATCGTATGTACTGCTTGCTACCGCACCTGGAATAGTTCCATCATCTAAAACCTCGAGGCTTTCAGGCCCTATCTGCTTATTTAAAAGCCCAGATGCGAAGGTTCTCTTCTTAACAGCAGATTCACCTGATAGGGCTGCCAATAGGTTGAAGAATAGTGAGTCTCCAGATGCCTCGGGCGCTAAGATTAACGGCATGGAGTCGCTCTTAATTCTTTTAGAGCCGAACTGTTTCACCGCGTTCTCAGCAGCTCTTTCACCAATCCATTGGGGTTTTATATTGGATAGCGCGGTTGCATATTCGAATTCGAAGGAGCTTCCAACGTCATCCCCCTCTCTATAAACGGGCTGTATGTAAGCTGAGGCATACGTCTTTTCAAAACTGATTGATACACCTGTTGAAGTCATTAGGTACGATTTAACGTAGCCTGCGCCGAATCCACCGAAATACGTTGCTCCCCTTCGGATGCTTTCAGCGGCTTCGATCATTTCCTTAGGGATTCGGCTTATAGATTCCAGTGTAATATCGACTATTTCACCGTCGCACAACCCTGGGACTTCTGGCGCCTTAGATGGGCCCGGTATGCCTTTAAAATATGGATCTGGCTGTGAAATCCTAGCGAATACAACGGCCCGTTTAACAGTCGCTTCTATATCATTTTCCTCTAGGCTTTGTGAAAACGTAACACCCATGCCTTTATTCTTGAATACTCTTACACCTATACCGACATCTACATGGGAAGTCGCCTCTTTAATGCCTCTTCCTAGGATACTGATGCTTAATGATCGAGAGTATGATGCGACAACGTCGTAGAAGTCTAAATCGAACCTACTGAGCATACGCATAGCCTTCTCCACTGGTGTAACTAAGTCTGCTTTCGCCATAATCTACTGCCTCCCACCGACAACTATACCATCTATTCTAAAATGTGGCGCTCCAGCGTCGATGTACATTCCCTGCCCAGATTTACCGCACATACCCGGCATCTCCATCTTTAAGTCTCTGCCGACTGCAGTTATATTCTTCAAAGCTTCGAGAGTTAAACCGTTTATAGCAACGTCTCTCAAATGCTCCGTTAATTCACCCTTCTCTATCAGCCATGCATCTTCAACCTTGCACGTAAACTGTCCCTTCTGCGATTCGACATAACCATACTGGGAACCTGATAGGTAGACGCCGAGGCTTATATCTTCTAGGACTTCCTCAAGAGTCATATCTCCTGGGGCGAGATAGGTGTTCGACATACGTACAATAGGCGGGTAGTGGTGCGATTGAGCTCTAGCGCTACCCTCAGGTTGACCACCCAGTTTAGCGGCGGATTCAAGCGAGTGTAGGAAGCCTACTAGAATACCGTCCTTTATAATTACGTGGGGCTTGGCTTTCACCCCTTCATGATCATATATGAAGTGCCCGAAGTTTCTTTTCGTCGGGTCATCGATTATCGTTACGAGATGATTGGCTATTCTCTGGTGCATTTTATCAGATATTATCGATTGCCCACTGTACACTAAATCGCCTTCGCTATTATGGCCTATGGCCTCGTGGACGAATAAGCCACCGACTCTTGGGTCTACAACGACTGGGTATGTACCCCTCGGAGGCGGATGCGCTGTTAAAAGTTGTACGGCTTTCTTAGCGGCTTTCAGAGAGAAGTCTTCAGTGTTAATTCCCTCGATCAACTCATACCCAGCGACGTTTCCAACCGCTTCAAAACCCTCCTGCATGTTTTCACCCTCCTTCGCTATTACCCTGCAAAATATCATTGTTCTCGGAGTAGTCTCCTCAACGAGTGTTCCAAAGGAGTTGCATACAATTACCCTTGTTATAACGTCTCTATAGCTTATGAAGGTGTCTTTAACTCTATCGCTAAGTGTTCTAGCGTCTTTCTCCAGTTCAAGCACCCTCTTAACTTTCTCCTCCGGGCTTACATCCTCAGGGTTTATCTTTACATCGTGTACAACCGTGCCAACCGAAGGTTTTACTTCGACTATCTTCGCCTCCTCTCCAACGTGGGCCATTATAGATTTAGCGCCTCCTATGGCATCCTCCAAGGCTTTTTCAACGCTTTGCCTCGTAGGTATATTCGTCGATGCAAAACCCCAGTGTCCGCCAACTATAACCCTTACACCGACGCCTCTTAATATTCCTGAGGATAGTACTCTTGCAATACCGTTCTCAACGCCTATACTACTGCTTCTCTCTTCAAAATATCTAGCTTCACAGAAGCTAGCGCCTCTATTAAGCCCTTTCTGAACAACTTCTTCAAGGAGTTCTCTCAATAAGTGCACCAAGGTTTAGTGTGTATGGCTAAGATTTAACGTTTTCCACCCTTCATACAGCATTGGATGATTTGATCGGCACGTCCCACACATTACGATTCTACTGGATTTAAATTTTAATGATCCAATTGGCATATTTATCGATTTTACCTAGAACCACTTTGAAGTATTGTTCTCTTATCTTTCTCGTTACAGGACCTGGAGACCCATCTCCAACTGTTCGATTGTCTATGCTTACTATGGGTGTTATCTCGGCGGCTGTCCCTGTGAAGAAGGCTTCGTCACACGTATACAGTTCGCTTCTAGCTATAAGTCTCTCTTGAACTTTAAACCCTAGGTCTTCAGCTATCCTCATAACAGTATCCCGGGTTATACCTTCGAGTATGCCTGAAACTGTTGGAGGGGTTGAGAGGACGCCGTCCTTCACCAGGAATATGTTTTCACCAGTGCCCTCGCAAACATAGCCGTGGCTATCAAGGAATATGGCTTCATCAAACCCGTTCAAAACGGCCTCTACTTTAGCTAGGCATGAATTTACGTAGTTTCCACAGACCTTAGCCGCAGGTGGTTGACTATCTACGGATATTCTACGCCATGAGGATACGCAACATCTAACTCCTTTCTCTTCTAGGTATTTTCCAAATGGAAAGACCGCTATGGCGGTTTTTACTGGTGCTTTAAGGGGATTTAACCCTATAACACCGTAGCCTCTGTAGACTATCGGTCTAATGTAGCAGTTCTCTCTAATAGCATTCATTTTAACAGTTTCCACTACGGCCTCCTCTATTTGTGCTGGAGTATAGGGTATATTCATGTAGAAGATTTTAGCCGAATTGAAAAGCCTCACTATGTGGTCTCTAAGTCTGAATATTTTTAAAACGCCTTCATCCCAGTAGCCTCTAATACCTTCGAATACGGCTGTACCGTAGTGAAGGGCGTGAGTCATTACGTGGACTTTAGCTTCTGACCATTCTACGAACTCACCGTCCATCCAAATACACTTAGCTTCAGATATGGACATATAGAGACCTTTTAATAATTCCGAGATAACACTTATTAGTATTTCCACTGAGTAATGATGTGTTTTAGCGACTTTTGGAATTCCTCTATGGATTTAAACATGTAGTCCACGTGTACGACTATCCATGGGCTTGGATTTTCGAACTCGCATATGGCTACTGTCTTCTTCCCAGACCTTTTAGCGTAGAAAAGCTCCATACAGACTCCTGCGCTTAGAGTAGGCATATATGCTAGGAAGACGTCGCATTTATCTATGTCTCTAAGGTCTCTTTCAACCAGTGCTTTAAGTCTACTCGTTTCAAAGTCTCCACGGTATATTAGCTTCTCCCTCTGCCACGGGTTTAAGACTTCACATCCGGCTTTTTCAAGCATATCCGTTAATACGACTCTGTAATCCTGCCTATCTTCAAAGCCATGTATCGGTCCAGCTAGGAAGACTCTTATCTTCACTGGAAAACTGTTATAATCAGCGTCTATTTGAAGATTTACTGGGTCACATTATGAACTTTAACCTGGATTATGAGGTTGAGGTTTTAAGTAAAATAGTATCCATAAACACAGATGTTGAATCTAAGATTGGATACGGTGAATGCGCAGAAGTTATAGCTGAGGAGGCTGGGAAACTCGGGTTAAGCGTCTCCATATACGACTCCATGGGATTGGCTGGCGACGGTAGGCCTAGGCCAAATGTTATAGCTAGGCTCGACGTAGGCTCTAACCGTACAGCTTCTCTAGTTACACACTACGACGTTGTACCCGCTGGCGGAGGGTGGAGTAGCGACCCGTTTAAATTGAAGGTTACTGATGGAAAAGCCTATGGTAGAGGGGCGGCTGATGATAAAGGCGCTATAGTAGCTGCCTTAGGGGCTTTAAGACTTGTAGGTGAAAAGGCTAAGGTGAATGTTATCTTAATAGCATCCCCAGATGAAGAAGTTGGCGGTGAGCTTGGAGTAGGCTATCTTGTAAATCACGTTGGAATTAAATGCGATGAGGCTGTGGTTTTAGATTCAAGCCCGGAGTTCGTATCCATCGGAGCCTCCGGGGTTGTAAACGGCTGGTTTAGGGTTAAAGGCATTCAAGGTCATGCTGGCTATCCGCATAGAGCTTTAAACCCCATACACGGTATGGCCCGTCTGATCGTGGGGTTGGAGGAGTTTTCAAACCTGAGGGCTACGAGGCTTTCGAGGATAGATTCACCTCCTGGTTCACCGATTAGAAAGGTTTGGGGTAGATTTAGTGTGACGATTGTTAGATCCGGTGTTAAAAGCAACGTTATACCTGGCGATGCTGAAGCCTGCTTCGATATGAGGACATTACCTGATGAAGACCCTATGGATGCTGTTGAGGAGTTTAAAGCCTACTTCTACTCGTTGGTTAAAAACCTAGGTTTAAACGCTGAAATCTACAGAGTCGGCGTAAGCCAGGGCTATTACACTAGGCCTGAGCATGAGTTTGTCCTGAGGTTTAAAAGGGCTGTTTCAAAGGTCTATGGGTGTGAGGCTCCTATAGCTGCTGAACTTGGCGGGAATGATGGGAAGTTCTTTGCGGAGAATGGGGTGCCTGTTGTTTCATTCGGATGTATAGGTCCAGATACGAATTTTCACGGTGTGAATGAGTTTGTACACCTTAGGCATATCGCTTTGGTCAGAGATGTTCTCATCGAGTATATCTCTACATACCCCTAGCCTCTACATTATGGCATACTTCTTATGCCGTCTATTTCGATTCTAAGCGTCTTTACGACGTCTTGGTAGTTTAATTTTCCGTTCTCTATGAGCCACATGGCCTCCTCAAGCTTTCTAGTTGTCTCCTCAGAGATGAAGGGTTGGAATCTCTCGTTTAAATAATTGAAGATTTTCACACCCATTCTTGTCGGTATGAGGGATTTTCTATTCTTTGAGGCTAAAACGTATCCTCTTTCGAAAAGAGTTTCCACTATTTTAGCGTACGTTGATGGTCTACCTATACCTCTCTCCTTCATTAAGGCGATTACATCGCCCTGCGTATAGAGCGGTACACTCGGCGCCCTCCAGTGTCTAACGTTGGCTATTCCTAAGAAGCCTTCTTTAATTGGAGGTATTGTTCTAATTGGTCTGACGAGGTTGAAGCCGTTTTCAATAATGCTTGAATAGCCTTCTACTTCAAATTCCCTATTCAGAATTCTAACTTTAAACGACTGCTTTTCGACTTTAACTGGCTTCATTTGACTCGCTATGAATCTTCGGAATATGAGCTCATACAGGGAGAAGTGCTTATTAGTGAGCCTCTTAGCAAGCCTCATAAGCCCCAGAGTCACGAGTTCTCTTATTCTAGCGGCATCCAGACTCCTAGTTGGTCTTATGCATTCATGTGCCCCCTCAGCATACCAAACCCTAGGTGTTACAAAATCAGAGCCGAATCTACTCGTAATGTAGTCTCTAGCTATCTCTATACCTACTTGTGACACTCTATGGCTGTCGGTTCTATGGTAAGTTATCAACCCGAGCTCGAAGAGATCTTGAGCTAAAGCCATTGCCTCTGTAGCCCCTAAACCCAGGGAGGCTGAGGCTTCTCTAAGCATAGAGTCTGTTGTAAAGGGAGGGGGTGGATTAACTTCAATAACTTCTGTTTTAAGCCCCGTGACCTCGGCTTTAGCATTCTTCAACTCTTCTATGTAGTGTCTAAGCTCTTTCCTATGCATACGGTTTTCAGATACGACGATTTTAAGACCATTTTCAAGTTTTAACTCGAAAAACTCTTTTACGGACCTCTTCGACTCATACATCCTACTTATGATCCATCCTAGAACTGGTGTTTGCACTCTCCCGGCTGAAAGTCTTCTACTCCCGAAGGCCTTCCACAGCTTCTGGCTCAGTTCGAAACCTATCCACCTGTCTTCAATCCGCCTTGTTATTTGAGCCTCGACGAGGTTTAGATTTATATCCCTTAGGTTTTTAAGCGCTTCTCGGAGAGCTCTCCTCGTGACTTCGTGGAATTCGGCTCTTTTAACCATACCTGTGAAGGGTTTAATCGCCACGTGTAGGTCCCAAGCGATCTTCTCACCTTCGGCGTCGGCGTCTGTTCCAAGTATCACTAGGTCTACTTCCTTAGCTAGGTTTCTCAGACTATCTACTACGGATGATTTATCGTAGATGTTCGTTGAACCGCATGATGGACATACTTTGGAGCTACTGACAAATGTGTATCCACATTTGAAACACCTTTTAATGGTTGAGTAGACTGGGACGTAGAGTCCTTCAACGTCTAGAACGCCGTAGAGTCCAAGGTCTTCAATTGTTAAATCCATGATGTGGCCTCCTGTTGCCGCTATAGCTAGAATGTAGTCTCCAGTGTTGACTTCGAAAGCTGTTAGATTTCCTATACGCCTCTTACTCGGTCTTCCGAATAGTCTGGCGATAGTTCTGGCCTTATTGGGAGATTCTACTATGAATAGGGCTGCTTTAACAAGGTCTTTGAATTCTGCTTTAACTCTTCCATCCATGAGGTCTTTTATAGCTTTTCTATCTTCATCGACGCTTTTTAAAATATCGTCCAGGCTGACGTCGGACAGGTTGCGCCAGTTTATATCCTCTATGAACCATCGGGTCTCCCTCACGAGACCGTTGAAAGCTTTACGATTGTCTACTAGAACTATCGACAATCCTTTAGATACACCTCCAGCGTACATCCTCGATGTTCTACCTGAGGCTTGAATGTAAGCCACTGGGTCTGGCACCACTAGGTAGAAGACTCCGTCTTCCTTCTCCAAGCCTATGTATGGACTTTCCTCCAAGGCCTTCAGTACTTCGCCTCTGGAAAGGGCGTCACTTAAAAACTCCAAACACTCTTCTATGGTTATTCTAGCCCTTTCAGGTATGGGTGGTAGAGGCTCTCCTTTAGCTATTGCCTTCGTTATACTCTCCTGAAGCTGTAGAGGTATTATACGGCTTGCAACTCTAAGCTCGTTCAGAAGCCTTAGAGCCTCCGCCTGCTCTCTCTCAGGTAAAAACTCCATTATGTTTGCCAGTAGGATTATGGCTTTAGATACTCTAAACTTCTGCTTCACGTCCAGGTCTATGTGCATCTTAGGGACCCCTACGAAGAGAGCGTATCTAACTCTGTATGGAAGGTCTATACCTCGGACGAGGGGGCTTCTGTAGGATGCAACCCCTATTAAAACGTCGTAGACACCTTCGGAGAACTTCTCTAAAACTCTTTTTCTAACCCTTGTGAGGGATTCTGCTTTAACACCCCGCTCTGTGAGGAAGTTTTTAAGCTTATCGGCGTATTCTGCTCCAAGGTTCATAGGGATGTATATTAAACCCCCTGATCCCAGCTTCCCTATGAGCTTATAAGCATCCTCCTCTAGGTTTTTAGATTCAACGTACAGGTCTGCGACGTTACGACCCACGTCCATTCTAGAGGATATTTCAAAGCCCAGTAGTTCTCCGAATAGGAGGACGTGTCTAGTTCTTCTGGCTCTTATAGATGCTCCAGATACGACTAGTACTCCTACGTTCCTCCTCTTAGCCTCGAGACTGTTCATGAGTTTTGAGATTTCATCGTATAGTTCTGAGGCCTCTGAGAAGCTTCTCCTTCTAAGCTTTCTGCCCAATTCCCTTCTCAGGTCTATGAGGCTTGAAGCATTTTTTAGGTCCTCCTGGTCGAACCCGAGTAGCATGAGAACCTTATCTATGTTTTTAGAGGCTCTCAGTAGCGAATCTACGTCGTCTACGAATATGAAGTCGAACTTCACATCCTCTAGAAGGTTGAATCTAATGCTTAGGAAGTTTAGAGTCGTTACGAGGATATCGTAGTCTCTACTCTTTATTTTCTCAAGCTGAGCGCTGGCTTCTCTACCAGTCAAGAGGGAGTGGTAGTAGGCTATTTTAACGTTTAAACCTGTTCTTTCAGAGTACTTTAGAATTCTCTCGGAAACCTGTTTAGCTAGAAGGGCTGTGGGAACCAGTATGTAGCTTTTCCAGCCTTTCTCACCTGCTAAGAATAAGGCCATTATAGAGCCGAAGACTGTTTTCCCCATGCCTGTTGGAGCTATTAGTGCAAAGCTTCTACCTGAGAATATCCTCCTAGCCCAAACCCTCTGCGCAGCCCAGGGTTGACTACTCGTAGCTTTCTCAAAGAAACTGGTGAATTTATTCAACTGTTCATTTATGTATGTGAGTTCAAGATAGCTTCTACTTGGTTTAACAATTAAAGTCTGTAAGCTTGAGCTTGTTACATGTTCAACTGGAAGACACTGTCTACAGGGTAGGCCTGCAAATGCTCTGTCATCTTCAATATCTCCACTGCAGTTTGGGCATAGGTTTTTGAAAATAGCTCTCATCACTTTTCTAGGATATTTTCACATAGGATGCTCATAAAAGTTTACATTAAAATTGATTAAAATGTGACTATTATGAGGCTTAGCCATAGTGTTGCAACCGCTATTATTGAAGATAGCCATATGCTTTTACTCCACCTGAACACTTTAGCTCCATCCATAGGGTCTATGGGTATTAAGTTGAATAGAGCGAGGCTTAGGTTTAAACTGGCTAGTACGAAGAATGCTACGGCGGTTAAAGAGCTGTTAGCGTAGAATTTAAGTAAAGCCACGTAGAGTATTGCCTGGATAATGTTGGTTAATGGTCCTGCAAAGGCTATCTTGCCTACGTTGTCCTTGCTGATGTATAGTCCTACGACTCTAACGGCGCCTGGGGCTATGATTTTAAAGGGAAGAATTACGGACAGAAGTGTCAACATTAAGCCTGGTATACTTAGTCTAAATTCAGCCCAGTAGCCCATCCTCTGCGCCACGATTTTATGGGCGAATTCATGCACTAGGAAGGATAGGATCATTCCTAAGACTGTTACGGTTAGTATTCCAAGGTTTAGCAGGAGGAATGGAATGTTGTTAATCAGCATGGAGAACCCTATGAAGATGAAGATGGATAGTGCAATCGCTAGGTGTTTAATCTCTTTTAGGCTTGTCATTTGGAGGATACTTCCGGCTTTAAACCCAGCCATATCTACGTGTGTAAGCGACCTTCTAGGGGCTTCTGGAGCTAGTCTAGGCGTGTATGCTCTAGAGGTTAAATCGCACTGGTGGTTTTCAGGGAGTCTATGGTCGTAGCAGAATCGTTTTCCACAGTAGAAGCATTTAAAAGGTATGGCGACTTCTTCTCCACATTGTTGACATTTAACCATTCGTAAAGCACCGTCTTCAATAGTGGAAGAATATTGTTAAAAACTTATCTAAACTCCTTTGAATCCAACGCGTAGCGGTTTAAACGGCTATACGGTATAAGCTTATTTAACTGTATAGCATAGGTGAAGCCTAGAATGACCAGCGGAGAAGATTTCAGGTATACACAGAATATCGTAATTCGAACTGACATCCGTATGAGCTGTGGTAAGATGTGTGCACAGGCGGCTCACGCTGCTGTTGCAGCTTGTGAAGAATCTAGGAGAAGCCGTTCTGAGTGGCTTAGAGAGTGGCTTAGAGAGGGCCAGAGGAAGGTTGTTTTAAAAACGAATTCTCTCGATGAGCTCATCAGTTTAAAGAGGGAGGCTGATAGGTTGAATATACCGAATGCTTTAATTGAAGATAGAGGCTTAACGGAGCTCCCGCCTGGAACAGTAACCTGTCTAGCCATAGGTCCCGCTCCAAGGGAGCTTGTAGATAAGATCACCGGAAAGCTTAAACTGATGGATTAACGATTCTATTAGTGTTTTACTTTTTTAAGCATGGAATTTACATAGCTGATACCATACAGCTAACATCAGTCGGAAAATTTGACGCTTTCCTCTACATACGATAGTAAGCTGACTTTTAGGGCATTCCTAAGCTATACATAGTAATAGCTGGAAAATTTAAGCGATGAAGTGGATATGCGATCTGAGGCGGGGATAATTCCAAAAGACTTCGCGGAAATAATCGCTTCAATGATAGGCTTTAGAAAACTGCTAGTTCGCGATTACGCATCGATAGACCTTGATATGGTTTACGAATTCCTCCAGACAAAGCTTTTGAAACATTCATAAAACACATTTTTCAAATGGTTTAAAAGACTAAAATGCAAACCGATAATAAGCAACGTGAAAGTCAAGGAATATATTCAGCCCTGTGGCTAAAGCATAAAGTTCCTGGGTGAAAATGATGCTTTTATAAAGTCTTGATATCCATCATGACGACCATAAAGCTAAACCTTGCTCAAATAGTAAAAATCCTAACAACGAAATCGTGAAAGGTCCAAACCTTAAAGCATCAATAATGAACATCGTAAAACTGACAACAAAGAACTGAAGCAGAACACTTCCTCTGATCGCCCATTTTAATTACTTCGGCTTGACACAGGTCTCCAAGCATTCTAATGGCGTTGTGGATTTCCATATCGCCTTTAAGAACCTTCCTTCAAAGCGCATTTGTACCCTCCTTTACAGAAGTAGGCTTAAACATCCTTCAAAATAAGCTCTCTGACAGTCTCCCAACCATCTCTAAGGAGAACTTTACTGGGGAAGAAGAGTCAATGAGTTTCACGGTCCTCCCTAATGCTTCTAATAGAAAGACCTTTTTCACTTAATTTCACCTGGCTTAAAATCTCATCCCATTCTTTAAGCTTCTCCCTTTATCCTAATCCTCTAAGCAAGCTCCTCTAAGTATTTTCTAACATCCCCAGGTATGTTTATATCCACTTTCTCAAGCTCAAGGTAATTCTGAAAGAAAAGACAAATCGAATACAGTTGCATTTAAGCTACCACTCGATATGACTGAAGATTATCTATGGGATATTACGCTGGAAAGTTTAAGTTCCCTAGGAAAGTTTTCGTAAAGTCGGGTTTAATGTAAAATTCTACAAACTTTATACGTTTAGCTAAATCTTCAGCTTTAACCCTCTCTTCGTAGGATATTAGGCACATTTTCGCACCCATACCAGCTGTATTCCCTACGCTTTTAACCCTGCTTAAGTCTATATTGGGAAGTAAGCCTATCCTAATAGCGCTTCTGGGATTTATATAGGAGCCGAAGGACCCAGCTAGGTATATCCTAGATAGTTTTTCAACACTAACCCCTGCATCACGCAGGAGTAGAGTTAAACCCGTAGCTATGGCAGACTTCGCCAATTGAATCTCCCTAACATCTCTCTGAGTTATCGTTATGGCATATCCATTACCGCTTTCTTCAGAACTGGCTACTACAAACTCGTAATCTCCATCTGATTTTATGAAGAGATTTGGAGCTTTTGAAACGTTGAATCTACCGTTCCTACTCAGGAGGCCGGTGTCTAAAAGCGATGCTAAAGCATCTACAACACCTGAACCGCATATCCCTATAGGCTTCACACCACCTATCACACTATACTTTACGGCTTCAGAATCAATGTAAACCGTCTCTATGGCTCCTAAGCCAGCCCTCATACCGTGCTTTATACGGGCCCCCTCGAAGGCAGGTCCAGAAGCACAACTACATGCGTAAAGGTCTCTACCGTCGTTCAAGATTATCTCTGTGTTCGTCCCAATGTCTACAACTGCACACGGCTCACTAGACTCGTACATTCTAGTTGCAAGAACATCTGCAACAGCATCAGCTCCCACGAATCCAGCTACAACTGGTGGAAGGTATAAGTTTCCAGACTCGTTTACGTTTAAACCTATTTCAGAGGCTTTTATGTTTATAGAACTCCCTATGACTGGTGTAAAAGGAGCCAGTCCAAGGGTTTTAGGAGGTATTCCGAGGAGTATGTGATGCATAGCCGTATTTCCAACGGCTACAATCTCGTATATGTCTTGAGGCGAGATGTTAACAGCTTTACAGACAGCCTCCGTCAACTGGTTAATACCTTCAACAACAGCCCTCTGCAGTTGAGCCGTCCTCCCGTAGTCTGAAGCGTAGGTTATCCTAGAGATAATATCTTCTCCAAAACTTATCTGAGGGTTCAACATGGATTTAACAGCCTCCGTTTCACCGGTTTTCAAATTTACAAGGTATGCTACAAGTTTGGTAGTCCCGATGTCTAAGGCAAGACCATAAACCCCCTTAACACCACCAACGGGTAGAGCATCTAGTACGCCGACGTCTCTATGGTATAGCACTCTAATACTCCACCCACTTTCCCTTAAAACAGATGGAAGCTTTCTTAGAACTTTAACTGGCGGAGCAGTGTACGATTCGGCTTTTAAAGCCTCTAAAACCCTATCCCAGTCCGATTTAAGGTCTGAGAGAGAGGGCTTTCTAACTTCAACTACAGCCTCTTTAACCGCTGGATTAACTACTACAGGCGATTCTAAACCTTCAATAGCAACCTTGTGGAAATGCACAATATTCTCCGCTGGAATTTCCACTTCAACATCTTCCAAGGTCTTCGTTTGACAGGCGAGTCTAAAACCACTTGAAAGCTTTTCACTGAGTAGTTTAAGCTCCTGCTCAGATGGGGGTGAAGTCTTACCTCTAACCACTCTTATGACGCATTTACCACACGTACCTAAACCTCCGCATATACTTTGAAGCATTATGCCACTCCTTCTGAGAGAGTCTAGAATAGTTTCATCTTCCTCAGTCTGTATTCTCAGTCCGATGGGTTGAACTATAAGCCTAGGCAATTTTACACCTCCCTATCTTCAACGAGAGCCGCAGCTAAAACAGGCAAAGCTACTGTGAAATCACACGGGACAGCAACCCTATAAGACTCTGGTTTAACCTTACCCCAGCTTATAGCTTCATCGGGAGTTGCGCCGGATAAACCTCCATACTCAGGTCTATCTGTAGATACGTTGACGACATACGTGAGAGGCTTCCCAGCAGTCATAACTGCTTGATTAAGGTAGTTCTTCGGAACACCTCCACCCAGTACGAGAGCTCCAGTCCTCTCAAACCCCCATATCAAATCGAGCAATTCCACTTGGTCTCTGAAGAGGTCTACCTTAAACTCAGAGCTACGGCTATACAAACTGATGTGTAAACCTAGAATACTGTCATTCAACGTTGGACAGAAAACTGGTATGTTCATAGCGCTACACACCTTGAGAATAGACCTTTCGTCTGAAATACACCTGCCAAGCAGACTTAAAAACTCCCTACTACTCATAATCCTCCTTGGAAGAGTTTCCAGAATATCCTTAAGCTTTCCCTCTAACAGGAGAAAACTCTCAGTTTTAACATATACGTCGTATATACGACTTAAACCCATCCTTGCAAGCTCCCCATCGTCAACATAGACACTCCCTTTAAAATGCCTCTCACCAAAAGCCTCAAGAAGATCATGTGTTAAATTAGCACCCGTAGAAATCACAGCGTCGAACAACCCAGCTCTAATCATTGTAGATATCGTAAGCCTTAAACCTCCGGGAACAGCCGCCCCGGCGATCGTAAGAAACTTAAGACAACCACGATCCTTCGACATCAGACTAAGTATCTGATATGCCTCATAGAGCCTTCTAGCTGTGAATGAGCCGTTTCCAAACTCTTTTAGAAGCATTGAAACAGTCATTTTTGGTTTAATCTTTATATGCTCAATAGGATTCAACATGCTCTTTCCTGATAGAAAGAGTGGAGACAACGGATAAACTTATCTAAAGGAAGAACGTAGTACTTGCCTAGGTCTCTGTTGAGCGGGGAGAAGTATAGGGTTGAAGTCAAACCCATTAGGAAGCCTATGAAAGTCAACTCAGATGTTCTTGAGGACGTGAAAGGCCTAAGCCCCAAACTCCTAAGGAGGATGAAGAAGGAAGCCGTAGAATGCCCCGTTAAGAAAACAACAATATCCTTCATAGAATGCTTTACGTGCAACAACTTCATCACAAGAGTGAAGGGGATGGTTTACTGCAAAGGTGAACTACTTTGAAAATAGAGGCTAGACACATATTCCTAACCATAAATTTAATTTTATTCACTGTACTCCTTTACTACCTATGGTTTATAGCCCTTCCGCAGTATACCTACACATACTACTACGACGCTATTAGAAACACCATAATCTTAGTATCCATCCTACTCATAGTAGCCATGTTCCTATCCTCAATGTTCATACTTAAAGCAGGTAGAGAAGAGGAGCGGGAAGAAGTAGATATTGGGAAATACTAAACCCCCAGAAGCTAAACTTCTTCGGCAACGTCTTCCAAACCGAGTTGTAAAAGCTTCTCCTTACTTGGCACGCCATTTTCATCCCACCCCCTAAGCTCATAGTACTTCGATAGCATCTTTTCTAGTTCAACCACCTGACCCATAGCACCACCACTTTTAAGAGGCTCTTTAAGAAACCTATCTGGAAGATTATCATCTCTAGCCCTAACACCCCTTTTAACATCTATCATTCGCTTGAGATTGTATATTCTCTCACCAGTCTCAATAAGCTCTCTAACCGTAATACGGCGACCAGTAACCATAGATAAAATCGCCGCCACGGCAGCGGGAGGAATAAACGCGAATTTACACAGAATAAGGGAATCTAAAACATCATGCCAATCCTGCATAATCTTAACAACCCTAGGCTTAGTCTCTAAATCGAAACGGTAAACCCTTTCATGTATACCTATGTCAGGTATACGCTCACCCTGCTCTACTATAAATACCTCACCCCTCAAATGACATGCTCCTCTATGGGAAGTAGCATACTGAAGACCCATGCCTTTAAAAGCCCTAGGATCATGCATAGGGATCTCCAGCCCTTTAACATGCATAGCTATCCTTTTAGCTTCCTCTCCCATCGCCTCAGACATTCTTCTAACGCCTTCAGCCAGAAAGGCTCCAATACCATCACGGAGGGCTATTTTCTCTATGAGCTTTAGGATTAAATCTGGGTCTCCCCATCCTATCTTTAAACCGTCAACCTCTCTCGATATTAAACCCCTATCGCAACATTCCATAAGGAATGCTATTGAAACGCCAGTTGTTATAGTATCTATACCATATCTATTGCACAACTCATTGGCTTTAACTATGGCTTCAATATTGTCGTTCAAGCATAGAGCTCCAAGTGATGCTACTGTCTCATACTCAGGACCCATACCCTCCTCCGTCCTATAAGGACTATTTCTCACTTCCACTATCCTACCACACGCTATGGGGCATCTGAAGCAAGCCCAATTCCTCTTTAAAACACTCTTAGCTATAGCTTCTCCAGAAATTTTCTCTATCCCACTCCAAACCCCTTCTGTAAAGTGCTTTATGGGAACATCACCGTACTCATACATCATACTCATAATTCCATTAGTACCGTAAGATGAGTAGATCTGAACGGTGGGGTGGCTTCTAATAGTCACGTAGAGCTTTTTCACGTATGATGCAAGCCTATCTTCTTCAGCCGCTGGGATCGATTTAACCGAGCCTTTAACGGCTATGGCTTTAAGGTTTTTCGAACCCATAACGGCTCCAAGCCCACATCTACCAGCGGCTCTACCTCTATCGTTTATAATGTTTGCATACCTGACGAGGTTTTCACCAGCTGGTCCGATTGAAGCCACTTTAACATCTTGACCCAATTCTTTCTTCAAAGCATCTTCACAGCTGTAGGTATCTAAGCCCCATAGGTGTCCACCATCTCTTATCTCACAACCAGACTCATGCACCCAGAGGTAAACAGGCTTCTTAGATCTACCTTCCACGATTATCCCATCAAAGCCTGCGAATTTAAGCTCTGGTCCCCAATACCCAGCTGAATGAGATTCAGCCCATATTCCTGTTAAAGGTGATAGAGCGCAGACAGTATATCTACCGGCTGAAGGAGTTATCGTACCCGTTAAAGGCCCGGTCATGAAAACCAGTTTATTAGACGGGTCTAAAGCGTCTATATTCATCGGCGTCTCTCTATAGATTATCCAAGCGGCGTAACCGCTTCCACCTATGAACCTCTCCGCCGCTTTTTCATTCAAAGGCTCTATGGATGTCAACCCGTTGTTTAAATTCACCCTAAGTATCCGACCCATATATCCTCCTTTAAACGACATAGCAGAACAAAGTACACGGCACTTAACGATAAATTTTTTTTACCTGAATAGTTGAACTCGAATATGAGGCGATTCTTTGGTTAAAATAGCTGTTATAGGTGCGGGAAGCATAGCGTGGTCTACGACTCTAATTCGGGATTTATGCGTCACTCCAAGCCTATGGAAGAGCAAGATTTCACTGATGGATATAAACGAAGAACGTTTAAACCTGTGCTACAGTGCCGCTAGAAGATACGCATCTGAAGTTAAAGCGGATTTAGATTTTGAGAAGACTACGGATAGAAGAGAAGCCATTAGAGAGGCAGACTTCGTAATAAACACTGCAATGGCTGGAGGGCATCAATACTATGAGAAAATGCGGGAAATATCTGAGAAACATGGCTACTACAGGGGTATAAACAGCGTAGAGTGGAATATGGTTTCAGACTACCATACGATTTGGGGATACTATCAGCTCAAGCTAATGATGGACATAGGTAGAGACATGGAAGAACTATGCCCAGATGCATGGCTCCTTCTACTTGCAAATCCCGTTTTTGAAGGCACGACGCTTCTCTCAAGAGAGACGAAGCTGAAGGTTATCGGTCTCTGTCACGGGCATTTGGGATACAAAGAAATGGTTGGAATAATGGGGCTCGACTTGAATAAAGTTGAAGTCGAATCTGTAGGCCTTAATCACGTAATCTGGATGATAAAGTTCCTTTACGATGGAGATGATGGATACCCACTTTTAGACGAGTGGATTGAGAAGAAGGCGGAAGATTACTGGAAAAAATGGAGACGTACTCAGAAAAACCCCTTTGACTTACAGATGTCCCCTGCAGCTGTAGACATGTATAAAAGGTATGGATTGTATCCAATAGGAGACTCTGTGAGAGGAGGCACGTGGAGATATCACTGGAATCTAGAAACTAAGAAGAAGTGGTTTGGGCCGACAGGAGGACCAGACTCTGAAAAAGGTTGGGCAATATACTTAGAGTGGCAAAGAAGGGGTATTGAAAATATAGCTAAACACATTAACGACCAATCAACACCCTTGACTAAAGTATTCCCCCCGCGTAGAAGTGAAGAGTCTGTCGTACCTATAATAGAGTCCATCATTACAGGTTGTAGAGGATACTACCAAGTCAATATTTTAAACAAGGGAATGCTAAAAGGAATCCCAGACGATGTAGCTGTAGAAGTACCGATCGAAGTTGATGGAAAAGGTGTTCATAGAACATACTCGGGAGAACTACCCAAACGCATAATGAGACATGTAATGAACCTAAGAATAACTAGAATGGAGTGGGCTCTCGAAGCCTTTTTGGAAGGAGGTAGGGACCTTCTATTCGAATGGCTGATAGTCGATCCAAGGACGAAGTCGAACGAGCAAATTGAAGAGACGATTAAAGACATTCTCTCACTACCGGAGAACGCGGAGATGGCTAAGCACTTTAAGTAGTATACGCATCTACCATTTTTTAAATATGCACATGAGTATTATTTAGAAAGAGTTTATAGAAAAATTTATAAGTAAACCCCTGTCATAGGTTTTCGAATGCGCCAGTCCATTAGAGAAAACAATATCAGTTATTTCAAGGGATTTTATATTACTACTGGTTATAGCTTTTAACTCTTAACATCCAATCATGCTGAAGCTTATCCTGGGGGGTCTTTTTATGACTTTCAACCGGATTGTTGCCGTGAAATTCGGCGGGAAAGCCCTTTCCAATGGTTATGGAATTAGGAAGGCCGCTGAGATGGTTGCAGACGCTTTTAAGAGGGGGATTAAAACCCATTGTAGTAGTTTCAGCTATGGGTAACACAACAGACGAACTGCTTAATATCATTAAGGAGGCGACGGACGGTGTTGTCTCAAGTGAAATTGTAGACGACATCGTTTCAATGGGTGAGAGAACCAGCGCGAGAATACTTGCATCTGCTCTTAGATCTCTAGGCTTAGAATCCATCTACCTAGACCCCAGCATGGAAGATTGGCCTATAGTTACCAATAGCAAGTTTGGAAATGCCGACCCTCTAATACCTGAGACATTCAAAAGAATAAGAAGCGTACTATTGCCCTTACTGGAGAAAAACGTCATACCGATTATACCTGGATTTGTAGGTAAAACTCCAGATGGGCGGATAACGACTCTAGGAAGAGGAGGAAGCGATTTAACAGCTCTACTTATAGGTGAAGCCTTAGAGCTAAAGGAAGTTGTACTCGTATCAGATGTAGATGGTATAATGACTGGAGACCCCAAGATTGTAGAAAGTCCAAAAGTACTTAGAGAAATCGATGCAAAGTCGCTGATAGGTCTAGCCGATTCTGGTGTAAAATTCATTAAGAGGAAGACTTTAAAGTATAAGACCCCTGAAACGGACATTAGGATTATAAGCTTCAAAAACGGGAGTATTGACGTTGAGGGGACGACTATCAAAGGCTCTTTCTCAAATCCAATTTCAAATTCAAGGTTTGAAATTGAAATGTACGGAGAACCTATAGCCGCTTTAACGGTTGTAGGTAAGGGTATTTCCAGTAGACCTGAGGTTTTAGCTGAAGTCCTTAAATCTATTAATGAAGTTGATGCGCAACCAGTAGGTCTTACAACAGACTCTGAATCGATAATACTGTATGTTCCCGAGTCTAAAAGTGTAGACATAGCCAAGAGAGTCCATAACACCGTTTTAAAGAATTCAGACGTTCTCATAGCGGTGGCTCTAAGGAGAGACTTAACTCTGATCAGCATCAAAGGTATTGGCTTAGAGGAGACCCCAGGCATCCTTGGAAAAGTAACAGAACCGCTGGGAAGAGAAGGGATAAACATCCACGGCATCTTCACAATAACCTCTACCATAAATGTCGTTGTTAACCGAAAAGATGCTGAACGAGTTTACAAGCTAATGACGGACATCTTAAGCACGGTGAATGGGAATGATTAATGTAATGGTTGTAGGGGCTACTGGAGTCGTTGGTCAACAGTTTCTAGTAGCTCTAGCAAACCACCCGTGGTTTAATGTGGTTAAACTCGCGGCTTCACAGAGATCTGCTGGTAAAAAATACATAGATGCTATCAGAGATGAATCTACAGGCTCCATTAGATGGTATTGTGATGAACCTTTACCAGAGCAGTTTGAAGACCTAGTAGTTGAAGCCTTTGAAGAGAGCATGTTAAAGGATGTAGACATCGTATTCTCAGCTGTAGAGTCGGATATAGCTAGGGAAATTGAGCCAAAAATAGCTAGTAGAAAACCCGTGATAAGTACAGCCTCTGCATTTAGGTATGAGGAAGACGTCCCTCTTATGATCCCAGGTATAAACGATGAACATGCTACCCTAATAGAAGAGCAGAAACGTAGGAGGAATTGGAGCGGGTTTATAGCTCCAATACCTAACTGTACTACAACGGGTCTAGCTATAACACTCAAACCGATAATGGATAGGTTTGGGATTAAACTCGTTTTAATGACCTCTATGCAAGCTCTTTCAGGGGCGGGAAGATCCCCCGGTGTCATAGGGTTGGATATTCTGGACAACATCATTCCCTACATACCTAGAGAGGAGGAGAAGGTTCAGACGGAAGTTTTAAAGATATTGGGTAAGTTCAATGGGAAGACCATTCAGTACGCAGATTTCAAAGTGAGTTGTACATGTACAAGGGTTAACGTAAGAGATGGGCATACTGAAAGCGTCTTCCTCTCGTTAAAGGAGAAGACTACTGTTGAAGAATTTAAGAAGACTTTGAAGGAATTTAAAGGCTGCTCAGATATGGGGTTGCCCTCTGCTCCTAAGAGAATGATAGTGATTCACGATGACCCATATAGACCTCAACCTAGACTTGATAGGAATTTGGAAAATGGAATGGCTACAGTTGTTGGAAGAATTAGAGAAGACCCGGCTTTAGAAAATGGCATAAAGTACATTCTCCTGTCTCATAATACAAAAATGGGGGCTGCGAAGGGGGCAGTCCTCTTAGCCGAGTTACTGTATAAGAGGGGATTTATATGACGATAACGGAGGTGAGTTAAATGAATGGTAAAATTAGAAGATTGTCTAGAATTTTTAGAAGCGATGAAAAAACTGTGATAATCCCAATGGATCATGGTGTGACACTTGGGCCTATTACCGGCATTGAAAACATTTCTAAGATAGTTGAAAAGCTTAGAAAGGGAGGGGCTGATGCTATACTCGTCCATAAGGGATGGGCAAGGCTTATAGATACTAGAGGAATGTCGCTAATTCTCCATATATCGGCGAGTACAAGACTCGGACCTGACCCAGATTGGAAAGTAGTAGTGGCTTCTGTAGAGGAGGCGGTGGCTCTAGGTGCAGATGGAGTCTCTATACATGTAAACATTGGATGTGAAAGAGAGCCTGAAATGCTTAGTTTACTGGGTGCAGTTTCCGAGTCCTGTGAAGATTGGGGTATGCCCCTCTTAGTCATGGCATATCCTAGAGGCCCGAAGATAACAAATCAACACGATCCAGAGCTTGTATCGCATGCAGCTAGAGTAGCAGCTGAGTTGGGAGCAGACGTGGTTAAGACAAACTATACAGGTAGTGGTGAAAGCTTTAAGAAGGTTGTTGAAGGCTGTCCTGTTCCAGTTGTAATAGCAGGTGGGCCTAAAGTGAATTCGGATAGGGAGTTGCTTGAAATGATTAAAGCTTCCGTAAATTCTGGTGGAGCTGGCGTTTCCATAGGCAGAAACGTCTTTCAACATCGAAAACCGGAGCTTATAACTAAGGCAATAGTCGGTATTGTCCACGATGGATTGAGTGTTGAAGATGCTTTGAAAATACTATGCGGCGGTTAGAACTTGAACAGGGAACTTTGGGTTAAGTTAAGGGAAGAAGGGAAGAACTTAAAAGAATTCGTAAATGAGGTTAAACCGTTTGTCGACTTTTTCTTAGTCTCTGATTGGAGACGGATATTTGAAGACAGGCCGTCTGATATTAAATTGGTTTCCAAGTCTGGAGGAGACTTAAGACTTGTAGACAGCTTAGATGAAGCCTCACCAGAAACATGTCTAGCAATAGAGGTATCTAGCGGAGAAGATGAAAGGAAGATAATCGAGGGGTCGGATAGAGGGTGTCGCTATGTAGTCGTGAAATGTCTAAACTGGAAGATAATACCTTTAGAGAATATAGTGGCTAAATTACATGGAAGGACAAAGATCATTGCCGAAGCTTCAAGTATAGAGGAGGCTGAAACTTTAATCAACATACTAGAGTTAGGAGTAGACGGTGTTCTTGTTGAAACTACAAATTCAGAAGACGTTAAAAGGCTAAGGGAAATCTTGAATAAAGGGGCAAACCGGATAGAGTTAAAAAGTGTAAAAGTCGTTTCTATTAAACCAGTCAGACTTGGAGCAAGAGCGTGCTTAGATACATGCGACATTTTAAGTGAGGGAGAAGGTGTCCTCGTAGGATGTCAATCTTCAGGGCTTTTTCTAATAGAGGCAGAAGTTCATGGAAATCCATACGTAGAAGCCAGACCGTTCAGAGTTAATGCGGGTCCAACGGCACTATACATTCTGACCCCTGGAGGGAAGACTAGATATTTATCTGAGCTTAAAGCTGGAGACACAGTTTTAGTCGTTAAGAGGGATGGGACTTTTAGAGAAGTTGAACTCTGCAGAGTTAAGATAGAGTGGAGACCTATGAAACTAGTTGAAGCCCAATATGATAACAAGCTCTATAAGACCGTGGTACAAGATGCTGAAACCGTAAGATTTGTAACAAGCACTGGGTCTAAATCTATCACTGAACTTAAAATTGGTGATGAAGTCCTCCTTCACATTCAAGAAGGAGGAAGACATTTCGGAACACTTGTAAAATCTGAAAGAATTATTGAGAGATGAGATGTCGAATTTGATTGAAAAATACAGGATATGCACACCTTTAAAGGCTCGAGATACACGTAGTGCTCTTAAAATGCTCATAGAGGCCGAAGAGCTTATGGTCGATTTCGTAGAAATCCGGATGGATTACATGAAAGAGTTAATTAATCTATCAGATGTTGTAGAATCAACTAAGATCCCGCTTATAGCAACACTAAGGCCAAGAAGGCAGGGAGGTGTTTTCGATGGTAAAGAGGAAGATAGAATTAACATGTTGAAAAAAGCAGTTGACGCTGGTTTTAGCTTCGTAGATTTAGAGCTGGATACCTACGGATTAGGTAAAATAGTTGAAGAATTTAAGAAGACAGGTGTAAAACTCATAATTTCTCACCATGACCTCGTCCGCACTCCAGCAATTTTAGAGCTCAAATGGCTTCTCTCGAGGGAATTAAGCTATGAGCCAGATGTCTGTAAAGTGATAACTCACGCTAACAGTTTACAGGACAATATTACCTGCTTATCATTCCTATCTGAATGCCGTAGGAGCTTGAAGCTCGTCTGCTTCGCCACGGGTAGATTGGGGTTGATATCTCGGGTTTTAAGTCCATTATACGGTGGATTCTTCACTTTTGCCTCTCTGAGAAAGGGCCTAGAAACAGCTCCAGGTCAACCTACAGTTGAGGAGTTAAGGAAAATAGTGAAATCTATAGGGGCGGTAGATTTTGAAGATTGACGGTAAAACAGGGCTTCTATGTCTCATAGGGGATCCTGTTGAACACTCTCTAAGCCCTTTAATTCACAATACTGGTTTAAGAGCCCTAGGTTTAAACTATGTCTACATGGCATTTAAAGTATCTAGAGATAAGCTCAGCCAAGTCGTGGAAGCTTTTAAGGCCATACATGTTAAGGGTTTTAACGTAACGATGCCTTTGAAGAGAGACATACTGCACTATTTGGATGAAGTAGACTCTAAAGCATTGAAAATAGGAGCTGTTAATACTGTTTTTAACGAGTCTGGGAAGTTTGTTGGATTTAACACTGATAGTATAGGAGCTGTTAAAGCTTTGGAGAAAAATGGAGTTAGAATCGATGGTAGTTACATAGTTCTACTTGGAGCGGGTGGTACAGGTAGAGCAATAGCGTATGCTTTAATGGAGAGAGAGTGCAACATAGTCATCCTTAATAGAACAATTGAAAAATCTAAGATGTTGGCAATGGAAGTTTCAAATGGATCTGCTAGAGTTGAATGGGGGCCTTTAACAGAAAATTCTTTAAAAGCTCATCTTTTAAAAGCAGACGTCATTATAAACTCTACGTCCGTCGGAATGAAGCCTATGGATAATGAAACACTTATTCCAAAAAACATGTTAAGAAACGGACTTACGGTTTTCGACGTCGTCTACGATCCCCTCGAAACAAGACTTCTAAGAGAGGCTAGAGAAGTAGGTGCTCAAACGATAGACGGGTTGGAAATGCTCTTGAATCAAGGTTTAGAGTCCTTCAAAATATGGTTTGGAATGTACCCTCCGATCGACCCGATTAAGAATGTTCTGGATGAGGTTAGAAGGGGATATTTTGAGCGAGGGCAAGGCTAAAGCTTATGGTGCTATTACAGTTGTCAATGCATTGGCTACGGGTAGAGGCTCAGCTTTAGGCATAGGACTTTGGACTGAGGCGACGGTTAAACTTACGGATAAACCAGGGGTCATAGATGGAATCATATTATCGGATCCCGGAGAGGATAAAACGCTCATGAAAAAATGCGCTTTAAAAGTTTTAAAGAGGTTTAACGTTGACCATGTCTACGGAGCTCATGTTGAAACAAGGTCGAATATACCGATAGCTAGGGGGTTGAAAAGCAGCAGTGTAGCTTCTATTGCCATAGTCTTAGCGATTCTTAATGCTCTAAATGAAAAATTACCCGATGAAGAAGTGCTTAAATTAAGCGTTGAAGCCAGTATCGAAGCAGGTGTTACGGTTACAGGAGCATTAGATGATGCATCAGCCTCGTACCTGGGAGGAGTAGTAGTTACAGATAATAGGGCTTTAAAGATGTTGAAATGGTTTAAAATCGACGAAGACATAAAAGTTCTAATACACGTTCCAAAATTCAAAAGATACACGACTAAAGTAGACATATCTAGGCTTAAACTAATGGCTGAAGAATTGGACGTGGCTTTTAAGGAAGTCATGGATGAAAGGTGGAGAACCGCGATGGTATTAAACGGCTTAATATGTTGTTCAGCTCTAGGCTATAGTTTTGAACCGATTTTAAGTGCTTTAGAGGCTGGTGCATTAGCCTCTGGATTGTCGGGCAAAGGTCCAGCTATCGTTGCATTAGCTTATCAAGACTCCATAGATGCTATAAGGAGTGTTTGGAGCAAATTGGATGGTGAATTGATAGAAACATCCGTCAACAATAGGAAGGCTCAAATGTTGAGGTGAAGGCCACTGATAGCAGTTGTAAGAAAAAGTTCTGTCGAAGGCGTTGTAAATGCCCCGCCGTCGAAATCTCAAACGCATAGGTTTTATATCGCAGCTATGCTATCTCCTGGGGAGAGTATTGTCGAACAACCCTCCATATGTTTGGACACAAAGGCTACTTTAAATGCCATTAGGCTTATGGGATGCACGGTTTCAGTGGGAAAATCCGTTGTAAGAATACTAAGCGATGGTACACCTAAACCTCCTAAAGACATCGTAAACTGCCACGGCTCAGGAACAACCTTGAGAATTCTTACAGCAGTATCTTCCATAGCACCTGGAATAACCGTTCTAACTGGTAATAAGTCTCTGAAGAGGAGGCCGATGCTTCCTCTACTTAATGCTCTTGACATGTTAGGTGTAAAATGCTACTCTGCTACCGGAGGAAGACCACCCATAATTATTATAGGTGGAACTATTAGAGCTGGTTGCGTAGAAATCGGCGGCGATTTAAGTTCCCAATACATATCGGGCTTATTGTTTACACTTGCTAAAGTCGACGGAAAATCTACCATCAGATTAACGACTCCGCTTGTGTCAAAACCTTACGTTGATATGACTATTGAAGTATTACGTATGTGTGGTGTCGATGTCTATGTTTCCGAAGATTATAGACTTTTTGAGCTAAACGGCCCCTCTATTTTTAAACCATTTAGAAGCACGATCGAAGGAGATTACTCATCGGCTGCCGCTTTCATTGTAGCAGCTACTATCTCTGGTGGAAGGGTGAGAATAAACAACCTTAGAATGGATAGTCTTCAGGCGGATAAAGTCATATTAGACGTTGTAAAATCAGTTGGATGCCGTGTGGAAAGTGGGGAGAAGTACGTGACTATTGAAGGCGCCTCAGATGGTTTAGAGCCTTTTGAATTCGATGCCGCAAATAGCCCAGACTTGGTGCCTCTACTTGCGGTTTTAGCATCGTCATGTAAAGGCGTATCGGTGATTAAAAGCATTTCAAGACTGAGGTTTAAAGAATCTGATAGAGTTTCAGCTTTGACTTCCCAACTATCTAAAATGGGTGTGAAGATTGAGATACATGAAGACCATTTGAAGGTCTACGGCTCCCAGAAAATTAAAGGTGCTGTCATAAATCCATATGGTGATCATAGAATAGCAATGGCCTGTGCAGTAATGGCTTTGAAAGCAGAGGGAGAAACTGTTATAAAAGACGCGCTATGTGTGAAAAAATCCTACCCCGATTTTTTCACAGAATTGGCTAAAATCGGAGCGCGGCTAGAGCTAAGGAAAAGTCTATGAAGGTCGTAGGTCGATTATTAACTTGCTGAAGCTATTATGGAAATGGGGTCTTTTCCAACACCTTTAAGCGTAGATACAAAGGCCTTCAGTAGAGAATTTAGAACGGTAGCTGGATATGGGGAGAGGTCTATTTTAGACCAGTTTACATATAGCTTGGCTGGAGGGTTTTCGATAACACATTTCCCGAACTCAGCTTCACCTCTGATTAATCTCTCAGCGTATTCGCTACATGTGATGCAGCCGCATCTTCTACAATTCAATTTGGGAAAATTTAATGCATATTCTTCAACGATTAATTGAAAGATCTCATTCATGAGGTTCCCACTATCCATACTAGAGAAACGGGCGTGTGGGTAGAGTTTAGAGGCCGCGTTTTTAACGGCTTCATGTCCAACAACCATTTTCACAAGGGATTTATCTAAATCTATGTTGAGATGCTCTTCTTTTAGAGCTACTAAAATCTTAGGATATGGAGAACTTTTAAACCCTTCGTAAAGGATTATATGTGGATTTAAGATGTCAAGAAGTGCTTCTAGATTAGAAGACGATTTGAACATTAGAACATTATCATATGGTGATTGGTAGACTACCGCTAGGGGCTCTGAGTTTAAAATTCTAGCTGTATTTTTCACGGTTAAGTCCAGCCTTTCATGAGAGTGTTTGACGACGATCACTCTAAGTTTTCTCGAGGATAACATTCTAACTATGGAAGATAACAGTCTGGTTTTACCTGTTTTCTTAAAGCCTACTATACATATTTTTAAAGCCATTGTAGATCCAAGGTGATTAAATAGAAAGCTTAACCAGTAGACTCCTCGACTTTAGCTTCAAAGTCTTCAGGCTTAAGTGGAGGCTCTCCGTCTTTGGGAATTGCTCCTTTAGCCTTTAGGAATTCTCTAGCCAATAGCCAGAAGACCATTGCTAAAGCTTTTCTACCTTTATTATTCACTGGTATGGCTAAATCAATGTTTTTAAGCAGGTTGTCACTGTCACATAATGCTACAACTGGGATTCCAATCATCGATGCTTCTCTGACGGCTTGCTCATCCGCATTCGGATCTGAAACTAGTAAAACCTCAGGCTCCATATAGTATTTTAAAGATGGGTTTGTGAAGATGCCCGGTAGAAATCTTCCAACAAGAGGGGTTGCATGTGTAAGCTCACAAAACTTTAGGATAGGCATTCTAGCGTACAGTTTTGTCGAGGCAACGACTATCTTCTCAGGGGGTTCAAATCTAGCGAGAAAGTTAGCCGCCAGTTTGATTCTTTCACACGCTTTGGCGATGTCTAGAACGCATAATCCGTCTGGTCTGATTTTGAAAATGAAAGGCTTCATGTGTCCAGTTTTAATTCTAGTCCCTATTTGAATTCCATATGGCAGTAATGTTTCAAGGGGTAGTAGAAGGTCTTCTTTTGATTCATATTCGTCAGACATCACTTTACACCAATCCCGTGCATGGACGCTTGACTTCCCATATGCTCTTCAATTCTTAGAAATTCGTTTATTTTAGCTATTCTCTCTCCACCTAATACGCCTATCTTAACTATGGGGCAATTGAAGGCTACCGCCAGATGGGCTAAATGTCCATCTACAGTTTCACCAGATCTATGTGAGAAAACCGCCACATATCCATTTTTCTGCGCTAACTTTGTAGCTTCATACGCATCTGTTATTGTACCTATCTGATTAGGCTTTATTATAACCGCGTTTCCCGCAGAGGTTTCTATACCTTTTCTAAGCCTTTCCACGTTTGTAACGAAGATATCATCTCCGCAAATCATACATCGATCTCCAGCCTTCTTAGTGAGCTCCTTAAAACCTTCAAAATCTTCCTCATGCAGAGGGTCTTCAACGTAAATCAGCTTATACCTATCTATACAATCAAGGATGTATTCCATTTGCTCACCCTTGTCAAGAGGCTTACCATACTTATACATATACTTACCTTTTTCCTCATCCCAGAATGAGGACGCCGCAACGTCAACGCCAAATCTTATCTCAAACCCGAGTTTTTCCGATGCACGTTTAACAGATTCTGCTATGACTTCAAATGCCTCGTTGTTGCTCATCTTAGGTGCCCAAGCGCCTTCATCACCTCTTCCTCCAAAGAACGGAATATTTCTCTCTTCTAGAACCCTCCGCAGAGTTCTATGGACTTCACGATTGCCGATGTACGCTTCTGCAAATTTCTTAGCTCCCACTGAAAGTATAAGGTATTCCTGGATATCTGGGCATTCTCCACCAGCATGTTTCCCCCCACCCAATACATTCCCTAATGGATATGGAAGGCTTTTAATCATTGTACCGCCTAAATGCCTATACAGCGGTATTCCAAGGCTTTTTGAAGCTGCATCAGCCACCGCTAAAGATATAGCATATGCCGTATTCCCACCTATTTTTGAGAAGTTGTGTGTTCCATCTATCTCTCTCAAAGCCTTATCGACATTCACTTGGTCTGCTGAGTCGAATCCTATTAGTCTTGGTTTGACTGTAACAAGCACTCTTTTTACAGCTTCCTCCACTCCTCCCTCGGGGTATGATACTGCCTCCCATTTACCCTTACTCGCTCCTGCTGGTGCCGATGCTCTACCCAATGCTTTACGAGTATAAACTTCAACTTCTATTGTTTCCGATCCTCTACTGTCGAAAATCCTCCTTGCCCTCAAATCCACAATACATGTTTCACTCAAAGCTTACCACCCCTCCTAATCATGAAGTATTGGAGGACATCATCAATAACCTCGACGTGAGATATGAGCATGGACCTACAGCAATACCTCTTAATACCTAAATCGTCTAAAACTTTGCCTGGGTCCTCGCCGGCATTAACTCTACGTTTAAACTCTTCCCACTTATCACCTATAATCGACCCGCAGGTGAAGCATCTAACTGGAACAATCCCCATGAAACATCCCTTAAATCTCCAGATGAACCTGCTATTTAAATTTGACTTCAATTTGACACTACTCTACTTTAAAGTTCCTCCTGAGATATTCTAAGGAGGATCTAGCGCTTTCAATAGAATCCATAGTTGGTATATCTGTCTCAACGACATACCATTCTACACCCGAGGATTCGCATACCTCGACTACAGCTTTAAAGTCTATTATACCACGACCAAGTTCGATGAATCCTCTACTAACCTTATCCTTCATATCTTTAAGATGGATTAGAAAACACCTGTTTTTAAGGGCTTTTATGACTTCGCAAGGGTCGTATCCCGCGTAGTAGATCCAGTAGACATCTGGTTGGAAGAAAACGTATGATGGGTCTGTGTTTTTAACAAGTATCTCATATATAGGAGCCCCTTTGATCTTCTTCTCAAATTCTATAGCATGGTTATGCATACCAAATTTTAAACCGTAGCTTTCCGCATCTTTACCTATGGAGTTCATCTTCTTTGTAACTTCAATGCATGTGTTTAAATCGTCAATACGTCTTACATCGGGCTCTGAAACTAAGTATTTAAGTCCCAGTCTGCATGCATATTTGAAAACGACATCCCTTCTATCGGATTCTAGAATGTCGAAGCTGACGTGGGCTGAAACAGGTTTGAGACCGAGTTGGTCAAGTAGCTCTCTAAGCTCACCAACTTCTACTGTGGAAAACGGATGACCTGCAAACTCAACAGCTTTATACCCAGATTCTCTAACCATGCGGAGGGCAGTCTTATAATCCTTAGCAACCTTATCTCTTACAGTATAAAGTTGAAGCGCAACTTTCATATTCAAACCGAACTTTTATATTGGTAGCTCTTTAAAAAGCATTATCCCACTAAAACTTCCGTCAATTAAGCCGCAATCAATAAACCGACATGTCACCGAATTGATACAGGGGGAGGGAAGTTGCTGAAGTCTAATCGAAAAGTGAATGCTATAAAAACTACGTTTGAGGATTACTGTGGAGAGTTAAGGTTTCGTAGTCTTGTAGCTAGCTATTTCAAGTGGTTGACTGGCACTCTTAGTATACATCCGAGGGCAGAACATGAAACGGCAGGGCTTCCTTAAAGAGGTGCTAAAGTAGAAAAATGGTAAACGTATTTTGCTGGATTAGAGTTGACCATGTATAGAAATTTGAAAGCAGTTTACATTTATATATTGTTTTTCGGCTTACGATAGGTATTCTAACTTGATTTCGTCCCGTGAAACCCCCTCCTTCCTAGAATTTAGCCTATCTACCTTCAAATAAATCCCTATACTACATTCCACTTCATCTATTTGTAGAAACAACACATAAACGGTAGGCAATTATTTGTATGAAAAACCTAGTCGTACAGAGCTTAAACCGTTAATGTTAGAGAGGATTTATGGAGATACTTTGCCTTCAAATCTAACCTACAGTAAGTCTACCTGTAGCTTGTCTGATCTCTTCTTCTAGCTCCAGGTCCTCCAAACTTTTTGGGCTCTTTCCTCCTAGGGTCTCCTACGAGTAGGGACCTATTGTATGCTAATATCTGTTTCTTAAGAACGTTGCTTTTAGTCCACTTTACAAGTGCTCTAGCTATGCCCATAGCAGTCGCTTCCGCTTGAGACATAAATCCACCTCCTTTAACATCGGCATCTATATCTACTTTACTCCACACGTCTTTGCCTACGATCATTAGAAGTTCCGTTACTATGTTTCTAGCGGCTTCGGGCTGGAATACTTCAAGGGGAATACGGTTTATTCTGATTCTGCCATTTCCCTCCGTCAGATAGACTCTTGCTACAGCAGTTTTACGCTTCCCAACTTCTACTACGACCGGCTCGCTTTTCCTATGTTTTTCACTCATCATCAAACCCTCCAGCCGATCTGTCTGGCTAGTTCGCCCAACTTAAAACGTGAACCCTTAAGTCTATCTGCTTTGGCTTCTTCAATAGACTCAGGCTTCACATCTTTAAAAGCTTCTGGTACACCGATATATACTTTGAGTCTTTTAAGCGCAGTTCTACCTTTATGCTTCTCTCTTGGAAGCATTCCTCTAACAACCATCCTGAATATGGTGTCTGGCCTACGTGGATGGTAAGGACCTTTTCTATACTTACCGACTTCGAGAAATTCCTTCCACTCCTCTAGAGAAGAGTAAAAGTCTCCTGACACTACGATGTTTTCAGCATTCACAACGGCGATTTTCTCTCCCTTTAGAAGTCTTTTAGCTACAACGCTGGCGAGCCTACCCATTATATGGTTTGACCCGTCTATAACGGTAAAATCATCGGTAGGCATATACGATCACTCTATTATCTTGATACGTGATCCTTCAGGGTTTAATTCTGCGAGTTCAGCTATAGATAAGCATTTACATTCAGCTTTCATAAGCTTAGCTTTAGCTGTCTTGGAAAAACTTAATGCGGCTACGGTAATACGATGTGATATTTCGCCTAAACCGAGGATTTTGCCTGGAACTACGACAACTTCACCATCAGAAGTATACTTTGAAAGCTTTGATAGGTTAACCTCTGCCATAAGCCTCCTAGGCCTTTTAAGCCTTTCCGCGATGTCAGACCAAAAATTAGACTTACGCCCGAGTATTTGGAGAAACTTGATGGTGTTTATCAATGCTGGGTTAGATTTGCTACGTCTAACCATGACTAAACAACCCCTATTTCACTTAACTGTTTCAGAAAAGTCTCACTCTTTGTCATAAGAATTTTACACGCTTCAGATAAAACCCTCCAAGCGGGGAGGGAGCCAGTAGTTTCTAAAAAGAATATAAGTGAGTTTTTATCGAAGTCAACCTTAATTGCATTTTGAGCACACTTGTCAATACATTCATTACATAAATCGCATTTGATCGGATCTTTTACACTCGCTTTACCATTTTTTAGGGTAAGCACATCCCTATGACATACATTTACACATGAACTGCATCCTGTACACTTAGAGCCATCTATTGAAATAATCGGATAATACTTGTATGTACATCTAACCACTGGGGACCATTTAGCGTGTTTAGTGGCTTTCCCAAGCCTAGCGTAGGCTTCAAGTTTAATCTTCTGACCGGGAGCGAGTTTAACGATTGGAATTTTATCGTTCACGGGTTTTACCTCAGGGTTAGACTCATGAGGCTTAAGATCCCCAGAGTAAACGACGGTTACACCGTCTTCTTTTCCCTCAACATCCAAAACCAACACGGCAGAACACTTATTGCAACCCGTTTCGGTTCCACATCCACATTCTTCGGGGAGCAAGTAGCTGTCTAAGTCTGTTCTTAAAGGTATTAAGCCGAGCCTGTGGGCTAAGACTTCATCGTACATGACTGAGGTATTCTCGATTATATATACGTCGTCTATAGCCATCACTGGGACCTCAGCTATCATTGTTCTTCTTAAGGAGTTCATAAACCTTGGAGAAACGCCTTTAACTATGAAGTGTACTTCATTATAGTTCTTCTTTAAGATCTCTATCTGCAATACACCGTCCTCCGACTTATAGGAGAGTAACATGAGCTTCCATATAATCTTTACTTTAGCTTGGGGGGAAGAATCTTTAAATTGGAGTTTGTAGCATAGCTAAGCTAGCTATGTCTGAAGAAGCTAAGAGTGAAATTAAGAGTAGTAGAGAGGAAAGGTGGGGTATTGCCCACATCTACAGTTCATCTAATAATACCATAGTTCATATTACAGATTTAACAGGAGCTGAAACAATAGCCTTATGTTCAGGTGGTATGTTTGTTGACGCCGATAGACTTCAGGGTTCTCCTTATGCGGCTATGCAGGCGGCCTCAGCCGCGGCTGAAATCGCCAAGGAAAAAGGTATAACAGCACTCCATATAAAGGTCAGGGCACCTGGAGGTATTAAGTCTAAAGTTCCTGGGCCTGGAGCTATGCATGCCATAAGAATACTTGCTAGAGCTGGTTTTAAAATAGGTAGAGTTGATGATGTTACGCCGATTCCACATGATGGGTGTAGGAGGAAAGGAGGACGTAGAGGGAGAAGACCGTAAAGTTGCTGTTTAAGGAGAATCAAGCTCTCTTGAAACTTCTTCCATCTTACTCGTCATATGTACTGCTTCTATCGATATTCTAACTGGGTGTTTAGGGTTATTGAATGGACTGTCTGGGGAATAATGTATTGTGTTTTCTTCTCCGGCTTTCACGATGTAAGATGGGACTCTAACTGTTCTCCCGTTCACCGTTATATGCCCATGCACTATGAACTGTCGAGCTTGATGAATAGATTTTGCTAAGCCGAGCTTATAAACAAACGTTTGAAGTCTTCGGTTTAAAATGTCTTCGAGTGTTAGTTCCAATACGTGGTCTAACGTGGCTGATTCTGAAAGTAGGCCTATACGTCTGAGCTTATTTAAAAGTGTTGTTTCGGCTTTAACTCTAACCTCTTGTGGTTGGGCTAAAAGACTTCTGGCTATGGCTCTTATGCGTGAAAGTTGAGTTTTATGTCTCCAAAGTTCACGCTTATTTCTAAGTCCGTATTCACCTAGATAGCGTAGTTCGAGTTGGAGCGTTTGTATATCCCAAGGCTTTCTGGGGGTTTCATACTTTTTCCTCTGCCTCTTTGGGTCACCCAAATTTTACACCTCTACTTAGCAACTTTTTTCCTCTGAACACCCACGGTTCTTCCAGTTCTACCAGTTGTTCTAGTCTTCTGACCTCTGACCTTTAAACCTAAACTGTGTCTCCAACCTTTCCAGGAGCGTATGCTCTTCATAAAATCGATATCCTGCTTAACCCTAAGCTCTAAATCGGGTCCTATTAGGTGTATATCCTTACCTGTTTCAAGGTCTTTACGTCTATTAAACATCCAACTTGGAATATTAAATTTCCAAGGTTCCCTTAGGGCAACTTCTATCCTCTTAAGCTCTTCATCTGACAATTCACCCATACGCTTATTGGGATCTAAGTTTAGACTTCTAGCTATAGCCCAGCCGAGTGTGATACCTACACCTTTGATCTTTCTAAGGGCATAGGGAACCTTCTTAAAGCCATCTAAGTCCGTATCCATCAATCGCACTATGTATCTAAATCCTTCGCTCAAATTTTACACCATGTATAGGAAACGAGTACTTAAACCGCTATATAAGCTTATTTTTATCGTTTAAGCTTAGCCTATTTATGCTTTATGAAAGCATTATATCGTTGAATGCCGCCACGTATTTGAAGCCAACTTCAACAAGCTTAAAAGCTTCATCCACCGTTAAAGCCGTTTTACAATAAACCCTGCGTATGTGTAGACACTTCACGCTGAAGCGTCAAAGGAGAACTTCCATAACCTTTCATGGCTCAGGTCTATATTTTCTCCATCTAATTTCCATAGATTTTTCATGTATTTTCGAGTAGACCCCCCTTCTAGCTCTTCAACCCTCGCCTCTTTCTCGTTGAGTTGGGCAATGAAGAGTCGAATTGTGGTTTAATCCACGATTAAAGATTTATACTTTTCAAGTTCATGGCTTCTCGGATTTCATCTGATAATCCTTTTCAAACCATATGGAAAAATTGGGGAGCTTCACTTTACCACTTTAAAAAGCCGTATTCTAAGATTGATTTAAATTCTTCTATTGTGAGGTCTCTCGGGGTTTCTACGAGTATTTCGGCTTCACTGTTTGGAGGGATGCTTAAGTAGTTGTCGTTGTATTTCGCGTCGACGTTTCTAAGCTTGATGTAGACTCCGTAGGCGTAGTTTTTAACGGTTAGGCTTACTTTAAACCTCCTCATGTCAAGTTTTTCAACTCTGATGTTTAACATCGGGTCTGGAAGCTCTACGTGTTTAAATTCTCCGATTAAAACGTCGTTAACAGCTTTACCGCCGTCAAACGTGAACTCCGCAACTGCTACAGCCCCTTTAAAGCTTTCAACGTCCAAGACTAGGCATTCCTTGGCAGAATTTCCCTCTATGTCTAGGTTCTCAATAGTTTTACTGAGTAACAATTCGCCTGTGAGTTTTTGAACTGTGAGTTTTAAAACCCCTTTTATCCGTTGAAGTGTGTCGTTTACCATGGAGATTTGAAGACTTCGCCCCCTCAAGTTTAACGCCACGTAGACGGAGTTGAAAGCCCTTTTAACGTAGTAGTAGGCGGGCTTAGGTCTAAAGTAGTAGTCTATGAGACTCCAGCTTACAACGGGCCAGCAGTCGTTGATCTGCCATATGAGGCAACCGCTGGTCTTAAACATTCTACTTCTCCAGTGGGAGATGGCTGTTTTCAAAGCTTCAGCTTGATTAAGCTGTGTTAGGTAGATGAATTTCCGAAGGTCTTCAGGGACTCTAAAATGAGCCGCTAGAAACCTGTAGAGTCTCTCAGTCCCCTCGTACATTTTATTATGCCACTCCATAACCTGGCTTTGAGCCCATCTATCCTCCTCAGCTGTAAACGATTCAACAGTCTCCATGACAGGCGGGGCTTGAAAGCCGAATTCGCTGATAAACCTACCGTTATCCCAGAGGTAGAACCTCCAGTCCCTCCATCCGCTCCATATATCCCAGCTGTGTCTATCGCCTTCTCTGGGACTATTAGGGTCTTCCCCTCCGTATGGGCTACTGGGCCAGTACGGTCTAGTTGGGTCTAATCGCTTGACAATCTCAGGAATGACTTTATGGTAGATCTTTTCACCGTAGAATCTATCTCTCACCCACCATTTGGCTTTAAAACCCCAGTCGTTCTCGTTGTTTCCACACCATAAAACTATAGACGGGTGGCTTCTAAGCCTCTTAACATTCTCTTCAACTTCTCTCTCAACAGAGGCTATGAAGAAGTCTTCCTCAGGATACTCTCCACATGCGAACATGAAGTCCTGCCAAACCATTATACCGAGTTCATCGCATAAGTCGTAGAAGTCGTCGTTTTCATATATTCCACCGCCCCATACTCTAAGCATATTCATATTCGCTTCTGAAGCCGCCTCTAGAAGTCTTCTATAGACCTCCCTATTCACTCTAGGTAGAAGACTATCCGCTGGAATCCAATTAGCGCCTTTACAGAAAACAGGTATACCGTTGATTCTGAATATGAAGCACTCCCCCTCTTCATCACTAGACCTCTGAAGCTCGATACATCTGACGCCGAATCTAACCTTAAGACTGTCTAAGACATTCATACCGCTTAGAAGGGTTGTATTAAGCGTGTATAAGTGTTGAGCACCGTATCCTCTCGGATACCAAAGCTTAGGCTTTCCTATTTTAAGCTCAGAGCTGAAAACGTTTAAACCTTCCCCCGCTAATCCTTCTACGCTCGCCTCAACATCCTCCCCCTCCAATCTAAACAATAGTTTAACACGGCATGGTTTAACACAGTATACTTCAGCTTCAACTTTGACTAAGGCTTCTTCATCTGAAACCTTCATAGGGAGCGCTGAAACATATCCTAATCTGGCTTCATCATACGCTAGAAGTTCTACGCTTTTCCATATGCCGACTGTTGGTAATCTCGGACCCCAATCCCATCCAAACGAGTACTGCGCCTTCCGACCGTAGACTCTAGCATTGTAGAATGCAGCCCATAGTCTTCCATATTTAGACTCCAACGTCTCCATAACCTTCGACGGAGATTTAAATCTAACGAGTAATGTGTTCTTCCCTGGTTTTATCAGCCCGTTGACTTTAAACCTCCAAGGGTGAAACATATTGTCGGCTTCACAGAGCTTTACACCGTTAAGCCAAACCTCAGCGTAAGTATCCAAACCTTGGAAGATAAGTTCTAGACCGCTTTTACCAGCTATTTCACTTGAAGCATCGAACTCCTTAACATACAGCCAATCTTTCTCCTCAATCCACGAGACTTCAATCTCATTCATCCTGTAAAATGGGTCTGGAATCACACCATTTCTCATAAGGTCTAAGTGGACTACACCTGGAACTTCACCCCTCATCCAGCCTTCAGCACTCAGATCAATCCTTGAAACATCAACGTATTCGTTAAAATCCAACCCTTTGAAAAACCAGACACCGTTAAGTGGAATTCTTACGATAGACATACGCTATATGATAAGATTAAACCGAATTTAAACATAACCACTCCGTATCTACGTAGCCTCTGAAAGCATGAAGCAACATGCTTAGGAGACGTGTCTGCGACCATTTCGCTTATTGGTTAGTACTCTAGAGGATGCCATTACAAACCATGAGTTGAAGCTTAGTTTTAAACGTCTCTACTGCTATATGATTTGAGGTGGTAGGTTGGATAGGATTAGAGTAGGATTCGTAGGGTGTGGTTCCCATTCCACGGAAAACCTATACCCGTGTTTAAGGTATTTCGCAGATAAAGTGGAGCTTGTAGCAACCTGCGATATAGATGTTGGAAAAGCAGAGAAAAACGCTAGACTATTCGGATTCAGCAAGTGGTATAGAGATTATAGGCAGATGATTGAGAAGGAGGACTTAGACGGGGTTTTCATAGTCGGCCATCCGAATATGCACTACGAGGTTGGGCTTGAATGTCTGAAGTCTGGAATCCACGTATTCGTAGAGAAGCCTCCGGCGCTAAACTCGGATCAAGCGTACAGGCTTTTAGAGACATCTAGAGAATACGGTAGGTTTATAATGGTTGCTTTCATGAAGAGGTTTTCAGTAGGCTATAGGCTTGCTAAAACCATTATAAGTAGATTGGAGCAGGGTAGGGTTGTCCATATATCGACTAAATTCGCCAACGGACCGTACGGGTCAGTGTGGGGTATAGAGCCTCCGGCTAGAGCCTATCTGATAGGTCAGGCTGTCCACCATTTCGACCTCCTAAGATTCCTAGTGGGGGATGTTGAAGAAGTCTACAGTAAACTCTATACTTTAGCCGATTCTAAGTTCTCATTCTCAATACTTGTGACTTTTGAAAACGGTGTAACCGGTGTTATGAACCTCAATTCGTGTCAGTCTTGGTCTAAGATCGATGAGTACGTAGAAGTTACATGCGATGAATCGTTCATATTCATCGACGATATGGCTTCACAAGTCAAGTACTATCCAAGGGGGTTATGGGTTGAAACAGAGGGCTTTAAAGCCGAAAATCAAGGATACTTTTGGGAGGTTAACCACCTACCCACCGTAGAATATCAGAGTAGGTATCTCAGAGGATATTATGGGGAGATTGAGCACTTTATAGACTCTATTCTGAGGAATAGACCTCCAAAGCCAGACATAGAGGACGGATTTAAGGCTCTCAGACTAGCTGAAGCCGTATGGAGAAGTGTTTGCGAAGGGAGGGCTATAAAACTTCAGTAACCACCTCAATTATTTAAAGGGCGGAGGATGCGGATATATTTAGGTGTCTGACTTGGTTTATGTAATAGTAGTCTGTGAAAGAGGTGAGGACTTCGTAGTTTTAAGGGAGATCAGCGATTTAGGAGAGTTTAAAGAAACGGGCTTTAGAGATGTTTTACAAGGTCAAGTCGAAGATTTAGAGGCGTTTCTAGAAGAACTCACCAAGAGGCGGCTTACAGCCGTAAGCCGCGTGATCCCGGTGGAGGAATTCTTCAAGTTTAAACCCGAGGATCTTCTGGAAATATTGAAGGAGAGGGTTAGAAGGCTAGTGGATAGAATTGGGGAGGGTGAAAGCTTCTGCGTGAGGGTTGAACGCAGAGGTTTCAAAGGAGCGGTTTCAAGTAGCGAATTGGAGAGAGAATTAGGAGGATATGTATGGCAGTTTTTAAAAGATAAGTATGGGAAGCCTCCAAAGGTGGATTTAACAAACCCAGACAAATTGATATCTATTCAAACAATAGGTGGATTGTGTGGAATAGCTTTAGTGGATCGGAAGCTTAGAGAGAAATACCCCTTTGTTAGAGTCAAGTAGAGAAGACTAATTCTTCATTAGAAGCTCAACATTTCACCCGAAGCGAATAACCTAAAAGATTGAGAAAATAAAAGTGCGTTCAAAGCTTATAACCTATCTTCCTTAGAAACTCCTTCCTTTCCTCAACATCCTTCTCTTCTTCAACACCTTTCGTTCTAAAACCATCTATAACACCTAGTATCCCCCTACCTTGATCTGTTTCGGCCACTACCACCTGTAAAGGATTGGCTGTAGCTGCTATTACTCTACAGACTTCTGGAACTTGTTTAATGGAATTCAACACGTTTATCGGATATGCGTCTCTGAGATACACTATGAAAACGTGTCCACAACCTAACTTCAAGGCATTAAATATTGCAAGCTTCTTCAACTCATTGTCATTACCACTCGCTCTAACAAGACATGGTCCACTGGCTTCGTTGAAAGCCAATCCGAATTTCACGGTGGGAGCTGAGTTGACTAGAGCTTCATGTAAATCTTCAACGGTCTTTATGAAGTGGGCCTGCCCAATTATAACATTCACACCCTTGGGTACGTCTAATTGTACGACTTCCATCTTAAACTCCAAAATCGACCACCTCTACCAGATCATTCTTCTCAAAGATAGGGTATTTAAAATTGCTTAGGGACTGAAGGGGAAATACATGCATACGGATGATGTAATGCATCTATACTCAGGATAAGCTTAAAAAGCACTTATGTTTAGAGTTCTCCGAGTTTACTAGGCGGTATTTTTGGATTTCAAACTTAAGCTACTATCGATACTGTTGATAGTGATAATCATAGGGCTAGGCATGAGAATAGCCTATAGAAGTATTGAGAGATTTCTGATCTACGGTTCTCCAATCTATAAAGGATTCAGCATTTTCACGCTATGTTTCATAGGAAGTGCTTCGCCCGTAGTTCCAATACCTTATACAGCTATCATCTTAATGTTGGCTGCATCCATTCCAGATCTTAATCTAGTTGAGGTTGCAGTATGGGGAGGCTTAGGCTCCGGGCTGGGGCAAACTACAAGCTGGATCGTAGGAAAGTACTTAGGTAAAAGTGTTAAATCGCCTAAGTATGAAAGAAGGCTTAAAATCATATCAGCTTTGACTAAGAAATATAGTTTAATAGTCTTTTTCACAACGTTTCTGTTTGCGCTGACACCTCTGCCTGACAGTATTCTATTTATAATTTTGGGAGCTATAGACTACAGCCTGGTATACATTCTAGTACCAGCCGTATTAGGAAAGACTGCTATGATCTACATCATCGGATTATTCGGTAAAATCGTGGGCGAACGGCTACCTTTCTGGTTTTCACTTCTTCTTACAATACTTCTCACAGTTGTATTCATAGCAGGTGTCGAACTTGTAGATTGGGAAAGGTTGGCTAAGTACCCTAAAACTCCACCACCTAAGGTAGATGGTAAGGGCTAGATCGCTGTGAAGATGTAGAAACTAATCCTCATGGATTTCATAAAGGGTAAGCTATTCTATTCGAATTGGCAGACTTCCATTATCCCATATGGTTCTAGTGACGGCTTCTAAACCCTTCTTAAAGTGCGCTGGATGTACGTCTTCGGTTACGCTTATAATGTATCCAAAGCCAGGAGCCATCTCCTTCAGAAGATTTTTTGTGTATTGCACAATTTCCTCTCCACTTCTTAGAAATACTTCCTCTGGAAAATTCATCCATATGACCTTATCCCCCCATGCCTTCCTAGCTTCTGCTACAGGTAAATCTCCCATTGGAGGTGGAGTAAAAGCCTCAATAGCATCTAGCCTCGTCTTGGCTATAAGGTCTTTTAGAGTCCTAAGTCTACCATCCATATGTGATATGATGTATTTCCCCGAATTTTTCAATATTTCTGCGTACTTGTTGTAGTATGGTAGGCAGTATTTCTCGAAGAGTTTTGGAGAGATCATTTTCCCATCGATATTGTCGCCTATTCTAACAATTCTAGCCGAGGACTTAGCTATGATAGAGTACATATCCATGTACTTCTTATCTAAAGCTTCTATAAGCTCATTTATCTTATCCATATGCTTCATCTGCATTAGAACAAAATTTCGAAATCCCATAAAGCTCACTATGATCTTCATCAGTGGAGTATAATCTCCATTTACTGTGACTATACCGTCACCTTCCAATTCTTCTTCAAGTTGCTCGTAGACATCGTATTGAGACTCGTATACAGTATCTTCAACAATAAACTTGATAACGTCTATGTCTTCAACTTTCTTTATTGGATGCTCAACCATCCAAGAACCCTGTCCTCTAAACTGAAAAGTTAAACCAGTTCTATACTTAGAGTATACTTCTCCTACGGGCGTACGGTAAACTACGTATGTGTAATTTCCCACGGTTTTAGACTCTATTTTAACGTTAGGCGTATAAGACTTGCACACGCTACAGCGTATATCTAACCCTAAACCCATATTACGCATCTTCCGCTCGAAGCCTCCCCTGGGTAGATGGTTTGAGTATATGAGCCAAGGTACTCTATCGGCAACCTCACCTTTCAAAGTTAAATATACCCTTTCAGCCACATCCATAGATGCCCGCATAGTATTATAGTGAGCCTATTTAAGAAATTTTTGAATCGGATTTGCAGAACTATAACGTAACGCTTTTAAATGAAGACGTCGAACTTAATCTCAGTAGACTTTGGGAATAGACTTAGGAGACCTCGTAGTTAAAACTCCTTTAACATTTGAAGCACTTTCAGGTAAATCTATAGCCGTAGACGCTTACAATGCGCTCTACCAATTTCTCGCAATAATAAGAGGCCCAGACGGTGAACCCCTTAAGGATAGAACTGGCAGAGTTACAAGCCACTTAAGTGGTCTACTATATAGAAGTTGTGCTCTAATGTCTTACGGCATTAAACTTGTGTACGTTTTCGACGGGAAACCTCCGGCTGAGAAAGAAATGGAGATTAAACGTAGGATGAAAGTGAAAGAAGAAGCCGCTGTAAAATACGAGGAGGCTTTAAAAGTAGGAGATTTTGAGGCTGCTAGAAAATACGCTCAAGCTACGGCAGTAGTTAAAGACGAGATGGTCGAAGATGCTAAAAAGCTCATTTCTCTCCTAGGTATTCCCTGGGTTCAAGCACCTTCAGAGGGTGAAGCACAGGCGTCCCATATGGCCTCAAGAGGCCACGTCTGGGCGGTGGCATCGCAAGACCACGATTGTTTATTGTTTGGAGCCCCTAGACTTGTTAGGAATCTTACGGTAACTGGCAGGAGGAAGCTTCCTGGGCGGAAGCTCTACGTTGAATTACAGCCTGAGCTTATCGAGCTAGATAAAGTTCTTAAGGCGAATGCATTAACAAGAGAACAGCTTATAGATATAGCTATTTTAATAGGCACAGACTATAATCCAGATGGTGTTAAAGGAATAGGTCCTAAGAAGGGCTTAAAGCTCATAAAAGAATATGGAAGCTTAAAAGCACTGCTAGAAGAGCATGTTGTAGATGTTTCAAGCTTTCCAGTGGACCCAGAGATAATAAGAAAGAGGTTTTTAAACCCTGATGTTACATCAGATTATGAGCTTGTATGGGAGGAGCCGAAGGTTTCGGAAGTCTTAAAGTTTCTATGCTACGAGAGAGATTTCTCTGAGAGCAGAGTTAAGAACGCACTGGAGCAGGCGGTTAAAGCTTTTAGAGAGAAGTACAGGCAAAAGCGTTTATTCTAACTCCTATCTTCCTTCCAAGATTTTAGGATTCTCTATTTCAAAATATTTTTATCTGTGTAAAATATTTTATAATTATAAAATACTTTGGTGGGAACGTGTCGGAAATTAAGACGTTGATGCTTGGAGCAGGCTATGTAACAACATTCTTTGCAGTTGGTCTTGAAAGGTTGAAAAAAGGGGAGATTGAGCCATATGGGGTACCTCTGGCTGATTTTGACATGGGCGTGGATATAAACGACATTAAGATTATAGCCTGTATTGACGTTGATGCGAGAAAAGTTGGTAGAACAATGTACGATGTTGCGAGGAAGTTTTACAGGTTTAAGCATGTACCCCAAACACTTAAAGACATCGTAATACACCCCGGAATAGAAATGGGATTTGTAAAAGAACTTTTCCCGATAGCCTCGCTAGATTACGAGGCAGACTTCCAGAATTCCGTTGAGGAAATGTACGGATTTATCGAAAGATGTAAACCAGATGTAATAGTAGACGCTACAACAACTCAATACGCTGAACCTTTTCACGACTATATGATGTTGGAAAAAGCGGTAAGAGATAGAAGACTTACTCCTGGACAGCTCTACGCATATTTGGCACTAAAGCTTATGGAAGAGGGTAGAGAAGTCTCCTACGTAAACGTAATACCGACTCCTATAGCAAATGACTACGCATATGTTTCAACTGCAGAAAAATTTGGAGGACTCGTATTGGGAGATGACGGGGCAACGGGTGCAACACCTCTTACCGCAGACTTATTAGAGCATCTTAAGGAGAGGAATAGAAGAGTGCTGGGCGTAGTACAACTGAACATTGGGGGGAATGACGATTTTAAATCATTATTGGAGGAGAAGAGGAATAAGGCTAAAGAGTATACGAAAAGTAGTATAATTGAGGATATACTCGGCTATTATACACCTAGCTACATCAAGCCTACAGGTTTTCTCAGCTCGCTAGGTGATAAGAAGTTTGTCTCGATACACATAGAGTACAATTCGTTTAACCGTGTCAAGGATGAAATCATAGTTAACATGAGGATAAATGATAGCCCAGCATTAGCTGGCTACATAGTCGATTTGGTGAGGCTCAGCAAGTTAGCTTTAAAAGCTGGCTTCAGAGGGACCGTATACGAGATAAATGCTTTCTATATGAAGAAACCTGGTCCTCCGAATGCGAAAAATACAGCTCGTATAATAGCCTTTGAGAGACTAGTCTCATTCCTAAAAACGATAACCGACAAGACAACATTAAACATTACGCAAAAAGCTTGCTAGAAATCTTCATTTAAGCGTGACAATGCTTTGACTATTCTAGAATGTTTAAAAGCCTTTAAGTAGAAGTTGAGCCGGGGGGTTCTCAAAATGGAAAAAGTGAGGTTTGGAGTTATAGGACTTAAAGGAATAGGAATGACCCATATAGAAGCCATTAAGAAATGTGGAGATGCTGAGCTAGTGGCTGTATGCGATATTGTCGAGGAGCTTGTTAAAGACGTTGGGGAGAAATATAGTGTTAGATGGTTTACAGACTACAGAGAGCTTCTTGCGGTTAAGGATTTAGATGCAGTATGTATATGTACTCCACACTTTCTACACAATCCAATGACGATGGATGCTTTAAATGCGGGAAAACATGTCTTAGTTGAAAAACCTATGGCGATGACTGTTAGGGAAGCAGACGACATGATCGCGAAAGCAAGAGCTAAAGGACTTAAACTCGGAGTGGCATTTACGTTTAGGACAAACCCAGCCTTGAAAAAAGTGAAAAACATGATAGAGAATGGAGAACTGGGTAGACTACTCAGGGCTACACTGGAAGTTGCAAATTATCGTACCCAATTCTACTACGAGGATTCTCCATGGCGTAAAAGCTGGAGGACATCGGGGGCTGGCGTTTTGATAAATCAGACCATTCACCACTTAGACATCATGTACTGGTTCTTGGGAAGACCCAAGAAAGCCGTAGGCTTCATAGATACAAAACTACATGATATTGAGGTTGAAGACCTAGCAAGTGCAGCGTTGATTTTTGAAGACAATTGTCATGCAACGGTTCAAGTGAGTTTAGTAGATAATCCCCAGTTTGATAGAATGGTTGTAAGTGGGACTAAAGGTAAAGTTATTCTAGATTTCGGTTCACATCTAAAGATTGGTGTGTCTGAACCAGATGTTGAAACACACATTAGAACGTCTAGAGAACCTTGGAGTAGGCCGAGTGCAAGCTGGAGGGATATAAGTTTAGAGGGACGAGGGGGGCACGGTGAAATAATAAGGGATTTCGCTGAAGCTATCAAATACGATAGAAAGCCTATAGTGCCTGGTGAAGATGGTATATGGTCTCTTGAAATTGTTAATGCCATTGTCTTGTCTAGCTTTACAGGTAAAGCTGTTGAAATACCTGTCGATCGAGAATCCTACGACAGACTTATGAATATGCTCAAAAGTGGATTAAAACCCATTTAAAGCCCTATTTCCACATCCTTGGATAAGTGTTAGGCTTCATTATAACCCTTACTGTTTTAACTGCAACACCTTTTTCTCTTTCCAGCATCTCTTCACTCCCCATTAAAGCTCTACCGAGGGCTACAAGTTCCCCTTTAAGGGTAAATATGGCTACTGGGTCGTCGACTACTATATCTGAATTCAAACTCACAATACCTGGCAGTGCGAGGTCTGCGCCATGACAAATAGCGTCTACAGCCGTGTCTCGAATCCAAATTTTCGGCATTAATGAAGTGGCTTCTTCTATGGGTTGAACTATCGACCTTAGAATTTTCTCATCCCCGGCTTTATATGCTTCAATGGCTTCAACCAAGTCTCTCAAGGTAGTTAAACCTTTATCTTCACTAAAGGGGCCAACTCTGGTCCTTCGAAGTTCCCTCATATGTGCTCCAGAGCCCAATACTTCGCCCATATCGTGTACAAGTTTTCTGATGTATGTGCCTGCTTGACAGCCGACTCTAAGTAGCACATGTCGCTTATCTACTTCAACAACATCTATATAGTAGATGCTTCTAGTCCTGAGGGCTTTTTTAACTGAAGACCGTAAGGGAGGCTTCTGGTAGATTTCTCCTTGAAATTCTTCAGCGACTTCTTTAATTTTACTCTCAGAGACATCGTCGTGAAGTTTCATTACGCATACGTACTCTTTACCTCCGGATAGAAGGACTTGTAGAGCTTTAGTAGCTTCGTTTAACGCTATAGGTAGTACACCGGTAGCGGGAGGATATCTCCAAGGAAAGGTTCTAGAGTCCCCCCGTGACCGGCTTTCCTAACATTCATGATTCTTTTAACAGTAGCTGTTACATCGTGACTTGTGGGGCCAGCTGGCTTGTCTAAAACAATGATTCCATATTCTAAATGTTCATCTATGGTTCTCTTCCAAGGTGGTTTACCGTATGCTTCATCTGTCTCTTCAAAGGCTTTGTAGAACACTTCTCTTTTAACCTCCCAGGGGGATTGAAGTCTCAAGTAACAATCCTCCTCTCAGGTTTCAGAGGAGTTTCAAATAGTTCTCGTAACTTTGCTTTCTCAATCGCCTTTATCACTTCATCATCGCTGGCTCCTCTGGGTATTTCAAGTTTATAGGGAGTTGGTTCTACATGTTTAACGTTTGCTCTTCGCCTTTTAACACCGCTAAGTGATTTAGGTCCAGTTATTAAGACGAAATTTTCATCTATTATATCTACTACAACGCACTTTTTGCCCGCTTCCCTACCCATAGTTTTAACACAAACTCGACCTACTTCTATCATACATAAAACCTCCATCTAGTTTAACCAGATGATTGCTTGGTTTTAAGTCTAACATACTCATCTATTAATGTTTTTAAAACTCTGAAAATAGACTCGGCAGGGAGTCTATCCGTATTCAAGACGATGTCATAAATACTGAGATTTTGAAAATCTATCCCATAAAACTGGCTATACCTGAATCTATCGTTAGCCTCTCTCTGCATAGTCTCTTTAGCCACTTCCTCAATGGATTTTCCCTCGCGTTTAGCTAACCTTTTAAATCGAACATTGTCTGATGCTGTTAAGAATATTTTGACATCGGCGAATTCACCAGCCATCCAAGCAGCTAAATCGCCCTCCAGAACGACAGAACCCTTTGAGGCTTCTTCCCTCGTCCTAGAATCTATATAGTTATCTAGGGTAGGGTCATTTCTAAGCTTCTCCGAGGCTTCACCTAGGTTTAAGCGTTCTCGAGTACAGTACTCACGAAATAAGCTTCCAGCTGAGACATATCTCAACTTGAACTCGGAAGCTATCATTTTCGCCTGTGTCGATCTACCAGCCCCGTGTAAGCCACTTACGGCTATTACAATTTTAGCGTCCAATGCTGGAGAACACCCCCTTCACCAGTAACCGTTTGAGACAGTTATGGCATATGCTTCCTCCATGAAGTCTGGATACCGTCTTTTGAGATTTAACCGAATTGCGGCGTATACCATGTAGTACATTACCACATAAATTGCAATGAGCTAAACTACGTTTCTTCTTAACAACCCTATTAATTATCGTCCCACCTGGAAGCTTAACTTTGCTTTTAGGTTTTGCCAGAAGTCTTTTCTCCACTACTCGCCACCTCCGGAGACGTAGGTATAAATGATATGCCCATAAGCTTAGAAATCGGAAGATTGGATGCGAAAACGCATATTGTATACCAAATTGGTATGTTGACAGGCGTTTCAAACGGAAAAGGAATCAATATTGCATAATTTGAACCGAAAATACTGTAGAGTATTGAGAAGAAGATCCAGAAGATAAACCAGAATACTGCTATCCTAATGATAAATCTTGTGAAAACTTTTGTACTGAGGCTTCTAATTATAGGCTCCTTCTTCTTCATTTTAATTAAAATTTTCTTATCACCTTTCAATTTATACTCTTCTAGTAACTGCTTGTATTCGCTAAACTCCTTCATGTATTGTCTTTGAAGCGCTTCATTCATTATGAGTTTGTTTACGAATATAGACAATAGACCCATTAGAAGCGAGAAGCCCAAAATTAGGAGGGACCCTAATCCCTGGCTGGCTGTGAAAGGTTTTAAAGGAGCTAAGAGCTCCATAAACATATTAACAAACGTTTCAAAAGGATTCATACAAAATCACTTCTCCAGAATGGGTCTTAAAGCAGGGTACATCTCCACAACTCTTTCTTGAACTAGTAGCTGATAATACTGATAGGCAATGTCTACAGACAGCAGTACACCTGTACCAGATCCAAACACATTGAAGAGGTCGGAAATTACCGCTATGAGCCCTATGATCGCGCCTCCTAGGACTGCAACAATTGGAATATACCTATTCATCACGGTTTCAATACTTTTAACGGTCCGCCTTCTACCCGGTATTTGAACACCAGCATCAATGAGCTGTTCAGCCACATTTTTAGGACCCATTCCACCAACTTCTATCCACATAATCGAAAACACGACGCATAACGATACAAACAGCAATACGTAAACCACTGCCCTAATTGGGTCCTCTATAGCGTGTGTAAGCGACCTAGGTGACGTCAGATAGTATGCCATACAGCCTTTCACCGGCTCCATAGTTTCAGGGTCGAATTGAGTCATAATGTTGAGCCAGAAGTTTTGATTTGAGGAATTAAACCTCGCCCAGATAAACCTTAACCCCACGAAAAAGTTGGCGAGGAGGGCCGATGTAAATATGACTGGGATGACTGAAACGTAGAGCAATTTAAGTGGAAATCTGGCTCTGAAGCCTCTGAATCTAGCGTAGGATATGGGTATTTCAATCCTAACACCCTCTAAGTATATTATCACTAGGAGCGTAACTATAGTCGACACGAACCCAACCATATTGGGTGTATTCTCCGACCCGCCTCTCATAAATGCTTTAACTACATCCTCTCCTTTCACTAAGCCTTCTATGAAAGCCGGAAGTGCACCGAAGAGCTTCCCATCGTTAGCTATCCCAGGTAGGGGGGAGAATCCAAACCACCAAATTTGCTTTGCAACTCCTGCAAGTATGAAAAGGCTTATACCGCTTCCTAAACCCCACTTTTGAACCATTTCATCTAAAAGTATTACTACTATACCAGCTGCTATGAGTTGGGTGAAAACAAGTAAGCCAGCTTCTGCTGGTAATACGCCGTAGACTCCACCCAAAATATATATTGTTGCTTGGAAAATTGTCATGAGTATACTCATGAACCTATTAGCCGTTGTATAGAGGACTCTATCCTCCGGATTTGAAAGATCACATTCTACGATTCCAGAGCCAACCAAAAGCTGGAGGATTAAACCACCAGTAACTATCGGTCCTATTCCAAGCTCCATAAGTGTACCATGTGTAGACGCAAATATGACCCTAGCCGCAATGAGCGGGTCATAAACCCCCCTATGTGGTATTCCGTACATAGGGGTTTCACTCATTACGTAGTATATTACTAGAGCGAAAAATGTCCATAATAGTTTAGAGGGGAAGCTAACCTTCTTATCCGGTTTTTTGACTTCAAACATCAACCTCGAGAACGGTCTAAAGAAGTTTAGAAACTTGCCTGGCATAGTTTATCAAACCTTAACTTCTACTACTTCTCCACCAGCTTTCTTAACTTTCTCGATGGCGTTCTCAGTAAAACCGATGGCTTTAACTACCACTGGAATGTTCAACTCTCCTCTACCCAAAAGCTTACCATATCCCAGTTGTGGCAGATCTATGACTGGCTTGCCATTTTGAAGCTCAACGTTCTCCATTTTTGACAGTATCTGAGAAAGTTCTCCAACGTTAACTTCTTTGAACTTAGACTTAATCTTCTGTATTGGCGATTTAAAACCTCTCTTACCAAAATAATCTGGAGCGTATTTAACGGTCCAAGTCCACTTATGCTTATGCAGGCCAGCTCTGCCAAAGCCTCCTCTCATACCGCTTTTCCTATGCTGGCCTACTCTACCCCAACTGCAGGTTCTAGACCCTCTAAGTTTTCTTATTTTGCGAAGCCTAGTTGGCATGGAAGCCACCAGTACTTTAAAGTGAAAAGAGTCATTCTATTTTAAGTTTCTCCCCTTTTACAGTCTGCCCAGTCTTTTTAAGCTTTACCTCGAGGACACCGTTCTTATAGGTTGCTTTGGAGGACTTAGGGTCTATAGTATCTGGGAGCTCAAGCTCTTTACGATAGCGTCTATCTGGAGCGTCTACCCTTATAGTTAGCGATTTTTCAGTAGCATTGACTTGTATCTGCTCTTTTTCAACTCCAGGCAGCTCCGCTACTACGATTATTTCATCCTCTTTCTCTATAACGTCAACTAGGGGCTCTATTTCTGATTTAACTTCAGGACCATATCTGCCTGGAAATACATTTCCAAATTCTCTTATTACTGGTTTTCCGTCAGGACCTACTCTGATTGAAAAGCCATAAGTATATACTTTAGACTCGCCTGGTTCAATTCCTTCGAAGATTCTTTCTGGTTCAAATCTAAAGCTTCTACGAACAATATCATCTATCATCTTATTCATACGTTCGAATTCTTCATATATATCGAACCACCAGTCTTTTCTACGCCTCGACCATCTCTCGTCATCGCTCATGATAGCACCTCTCGAAGATATAGAGATAGAACTCAGCTATAAACTTAGTTACGATTAGAGCATTCTCTTTATCAAGGAAACTATATCCGAACCCCAGTCGCCGAAACTACCCTCGGGATATGGTTTTTTAATCGATTTATATCCTTTACTCGGTGGATTTAAACGGAATGTTTTTTTAAGCTTCGGAATATCTTTAAAAGATACCTTACCATTGTATAGAGCTTCAGCAAGCGAGTCTATTGAATTGAACCCGAGGATTTTAACGTTCTCCTCATTAAGCCTACCAACTCCCTCTATCTCACCTCTCTTCCTTAAGAGCTCTTTAAATGTTTCCAAGTCTATTGTACCATAGGCTATGTAATGCCTCACCTTTCTTATCATTGCCATGTAGGGTTCAGTATTTGGCAATACAACGCAGTGATTGGGCCTTCCTAGGTTAAGTCGCTTAAGGGTTTCAGCGAAATCTCGCCTAGTATTCACAGTCCCTCTGATTCTAACAACAGCTATCAACATTAAACCTCCCTTAACGTTTCGGCATGGCTAATTCGCATGTACTTTTGAGGGCTTCAAAAGTAGCTTTTATTAAAGAAGAATGGGTCCTAGTGGAGCCAGAGGTTCTAACCCAACAGTCCTTTATACCAGCTAATCTCAGTAGAGTTCTGGTGATGTCGCCAGCCACCAACCCTAAGCCCTTGGGAGCAGGTATAAGGACTACGAAAACACCTCCACATCTACCTTCAACTCTAAACGGTAGTGAATGTGGAGCACCGCAATCACATTCCCATGAGCCACATCCCCGTTTGATGAGGCTCATGTTTAATTTAGCATCTTTGATAGCCTTTTGAAAAGCCACTCTCCACTGAGTGGCTTTTCCAAAACCCACCCCCAAATGGCCATTCATATCTCCAGATGCGACGATAACTCTAAACCTCGACCTCTCACCCGCATCCGTCTGTTTTTGAACAAAAGCCGTATCTAAGACTTCATGACTTAAGTTGGGAAGGAGAACATCAATTATTTCTGGCTCTCTAATCTTGTATCCGTTTCTGAAAATCTCTTCAATAGAGGTTATTTTCCCCTCCAACACTAGCTTACCTAGAGTTGTTTTAGGAGTCCAACCCTCTGCAACATTGGCGCTCGTTTCAGCCAAGTTAAACCCCTCCGTAAGTTTTCAGAATCTTATTCTTAACCTCGTTAAAGTGCATTTCAATTGATTCCGCATCCAAACCCTTCTTTAAATAGCTTGAGAATACTCTCTTATAAAGCTCTGGATTTTCACTTTTAAGTTTACTAGCGTATTCTGCAATATGTTTACCAGAAATTCTGTCATAACCTGGAAGTATTTCTTCTCCATGCGGAATGTCAAGCCCAGCATCTAAAGCACCTTTAAGAGCCGCCGCGATACGGCCTCCTTTAGTAGGCTTAAAAATACCTGCGTCGAGAACAGCTCTACGTATACCGATCTTCTTACACTTTAAACCAGCCAATAGACCAGTTAGATAAGCAACAGGAGAATTATTTCCATGTCCAAGCCAACCGAAGTCTCTTGTAACCTCTTTGCTATGAGCCGATGCAAGTACATGATCGCCTTCAAGTCTCGCTTCAACAACCTGAACAATAATGTTTTTTGATGTTCTTCTAACAACAAATCTAGGTAAACCGGACAATAGGAGCCTTTTTCTACGTCTATAGTCTGTTCTAAATTGAAGTCTCCTTTTTAAAGGAAATTTACGTATCTTATTCATTTGAACCTCCTTCTAGCTAGGTTATTAACCTCTATATACCGTTTCAAAGATGCCACACTGGCGAAGGATCCTCCTTTAGCTTTAAGGTAGAGGTCTCTATAGACTTTCCTAGTTATTATTCGTCTATCCCTTAAGTATCTGAGAAAACTCCTCAACGCTCTAATCTTAGCAGGCCATAGATTCTCCATACTCAACCTGGCCTTTAAAGCCCCCTTTTTACTACCAGGTCCTCTTCTTTTACCTCTCCTTGCTCTAACCCTTACACGACTTGTGCCCTTCTCAGGTCTCTTGGATATTACACCACGCTCTATGAGCCCCTTAATATCTTCTCTTGTTATAGCAGACATTACCTCCTCCGACTTAGATGGGTCTATCCAAATTCTATTGATTCCAACTCCAAGTATTTCAGCAGCCATCCTTCTCTGAACGGTCAAATCCATCATCTAACCCCCGCTAGATGGGTTTAACACTCGTATGTGTAATTCCCTGGCCTTCTCCAATATTGCAAGTCTCTTCTTCCTACCGACGGTGTGAGCTATGCGTGCAGCTTGAGTTGCTGGGTCTAACTTCTCAATGTCTTCTGGATTATAGACGAGGACTTCCTTAAAACCTGATGGATGTAGATTACGGACAGCTTTAGGCGTACCATAACCAGATTTAACTCTTGCAGGCCAACCTTTTACTTCAAGCCTCATCTTGTTAGAATGACTCATAGGTGCCCTCCAATTTTCCTTAACTCTAACGAGCCTCCAACTCTCACATCTTGCAAAGTCGGGCCTCTTCAGGTCGAGTCTTACTCTAAGCTTTAAAAGTCTTGCTATTTCAGCGGATAGTTTAGGTTTAATCTTTGCCAACGCCTCCTCAGTTTTCTCGGCAATAACCTCCTCAGAGGATTTTTCTTGGACTTCTTCAGCCGTCACATCCCCACCTCCCTGTTGTATATGAAGATTCCATCTAAGAAGATTCTAGGATCTCTATCAGTCACTCTAGTGGCATTTTCGATGTTTGCCGCCGTCTGCCCTACTTCTTCAATGTCAATCCCCTTAACTACTACATCATCCTGTTTGACCTCTACCTTTGCATTTCCAACTATTTTCGCATATCTTGGTGAACGTTCACCTATAAAGTTTTCAATGACTACATAGTTGCCTTTAACTTTAACGCTCATAGGGAAGTGAGCATACACTATTTTTAAACGGTATGTAAAGCCCTTTGAAACACCTGTTACCATGTTTCTTATATGAGCGGCTATAGTGCCTACCAGAGCTAGTTTATTTCTTCTAGGTTTTCCAACAACTTCAACAACAACGCTGTTACCCTCGCTTCTAATAACGATCTGACCCATGGTATGTGAGAAGTCTTTTTGAAGCTCACCTAGAGGTCCCTTAACTCTAACTTTCAAGCCGTCTACTTCAACACTGACTCCATCTGGAATTTCAACGATTCTAGAGCTCAAAAATCTAAACCTCCACGTTTCAGTATACGTAGGCTAGAAGTTTTCCACCAACATGTTTTGCTTCAGCCTCTTTATGAGACAATACTCCTAAAGGAGTTGAAAGAATTAAAATCCCAATGTTTCGAGATGGAAGAAACATACGTTTATACTCTTCGAACTCCTCGAGTTTAACTGAAAATCTGGGCTTAATAGCTTTACATGCGTTTATATTGCCTAAAAGTTGAATTCTAAATTTACCCCCTCTTCCATCGTCTATGAGTTCGAATTCGCCTATATATCCGTGAGACTGCATAACTCTCAAAACGTTGCCTATTAACTTAGAAGCAGGGTATACTATACACTCCTTATTCCGCCTAGCTTCACTGTTTGCGATTATTGCAAGAGCATTTGCAAGGGTATCATTCATAACCATGATGCCCACCTTTAACTGTACTTCTTAAAACCTAGCTTAGGAGCAACCTCTCTGAAACATTGACGACATAGCGAAAGCCCATACTGATGTATAATTGGACCGTATGAGCCACACCTAGAGCAGGGTTTAGAACCCTTACCGAATTTTCGTTCTTTCTTAGGCTTCTGTTTAGCCATCATAACACCTCCACACCTAACGTCTCCTTAACGAATGCTATAGACTCTTCTTTTGTAAGTCTATGTTTCTTTCCGATGCTACTACGCTTCCATTTTTTTCTAGCTACTCTATAGCCTGGTCTCTCTATATTTACACATACGTCCATACCTATTATACCCAGCGCGGGATCATAGGTTGTATTAGGAAGATCCAAATGACTTTTTAATCCTATTGAGAAGTTTCCATATTCATTAAAGCGACTCGAAGGTATTCTATAGCCTACTGCGTCGAGAACCCTCTTTAGGAATTCCATAGCCTTGCTTCCTCTCAAAGTCACTTTAGCAGCTATCGGTTCACCCTTATGTATATTGAAATCCCTGATTGTTCTTTTTGCTCTGCATATACACGGTTTCCCGTTAGTTATCGATTCAAGAATTTTTAAAGCCTTTTCAAGTTGTTCACCACTTTTTCCAACGCAAGTGTTCACGGTAACTTTGGTTATTCTAGGTTTAAGCATAGGGTTAGCATGGCTCAAAATTTCAACCTCCGGGTAGAGAGATGCATGGCTTATCATATCCAATTGGGAAAATGTAGTCGAGAATAGTGGAGATTTTTAAACCGTTTCCAACTTCTACAATGGCGAATGCATCGGAAGTTAAAGACCCTGGCACTACTTCAACAAGCCTACCCCACTGACCGATGTTACGGCCACCAGTAATAAGGACACATATTTCTTTTTCAAGTTTAAAGTGTTCTAAGATGACGGGTTTGTAAAGATCCATCTTTAAAACATCATGAACTCTAAACTGATCTTCAACGGGGTTTTTGGGGTCTGAAATCCGTATCATCAAATTATAACCATCATGCATGTTGAGTTGAATATGCCCACCTCTTAATGAAGTTTTACCTACTATTTTACGAAGCTTAAACTGTGCCTCTTCAAGTGGAATCGGATGTGGAAGTAACCCCCTGCTTGAGGGAAGTATACGGTAGTATTTGTCTAACTTTTCTACGTATACCACATCCATAAGACCAATTGGAAAACCACGGTCTCGGATAGTCCTACCGTCGACTTTAACATACCCCCTACTCAGGATAAATTTAACCTCTTTCGATTTATGAGCCAAATTGAGATAATCCCTTAGCAGTATTTGAAGAGGAATACAATCATCTATTGCATGAGGCCCAGGACTAGGCTTAACAACCCATTTAAAAGTCTTCCTAGGTATATTCCAAGACTCAGGTGCTGCCAAGCGCTTTAAATGCTTTGAGCCGCTAATCTTTCCCAATGTGAACACCTCTATGTTTTTACCACCTCAGGTGTTTGCACCTTGATTTTTCGTTCTAATGCTTCAACTCTCCTCTTATCATCTAAATTAAGCTTTGTTATTACAACTTTAGAGGGGTGTAGAGGTATAAGGACTTTTGAACCGTCGACCTTCTCCCGAGTAACACCTTCCACGTAGATACGCATCTTCTTACGATCTATCCTTAAAACAGCGCCTGAGAAACCCTTAAAATCACCTCTGACGACTTTAACCGTGTCCCCTCTACGTATCGGAAACGACCTACGTTTATACTTCTCTCTAAGCTCATCTGATAAGTGAGCGGAAAGTATTTTAACCATAACATGCTTAGGAGCGTTAAAGAGTTTACGCCTTTGCTTTCTAGGCTGTTTAGACATAGTCAATTCCTCCTACACGATCATACTGGCTAGCGCTGCAATTCTAGGCCATCTTTCAGCAGCCTCCATTGCAACAGAGCCCCTTATCTCAGTACCCCGTAGATCTCCCTCGGGAGTTAAGAGAACCGCTGCATTATCTTCAAAACATATCCAGGTTCCATCGGCTCTCCTATAGGGCTTCTTCTGGCGAACTATGACAGCGTGCATGACCTGCCCTTTCAATTCGGCTATACCTCTTCTAACACTTACAACAACCATGTCTCCTACGGCTGCCGAGGGAAATCGCTTAAGTCTACCCTTATACCCTATTACTCCAATGAGCTTAAGAAGCTTAGCTCCAGTATTATCAGTACACTCTAAGTATGCACCCACCGGTAGACAACGCGGTATGTGAGGTTTATACTCTACAACCGCTACAGCTGATACAGCTCTGGTTTTAGGTCCACCCTTTGGAGGCTCTCTGCGAGACAATTTTACTCACCCTTCAATTTTTCAACAACTACGAAATGCACGGTCTTGCTTATAGGTCTGCATTCAACAATGCGAACTCTATCGCCCTCTTTAACAGTTAAGCATGGTGGGCAGTGTGCGGGTATTCGGCTTCTCCTACGTTCATACCTTCGATATTTTGAGATATAATGGAAGTATTCTCTAACGACAATTACAGTGTTTTTAGCTTTAGCACTAGCGACCGTTCCTTCGAAAACCTGCCCTCTTAGAGACAGGATTCCATGAAAGGGACAGTTTTTATCTCCACAGTTGACCTCAGTCAAAATCAAATCACCTCTTAACCCTATCTTCTGGTCTTCCTACGAGTTTTATGCCATCTACTTCGACTTTAACACCGTTGCTAAGCGTAAATACGAATTTACATACGGCTTTTGGAATAGCTTTGATACGGAGACCAGATTCAATGTAAAGCATGTTTCTAGTCTCGTCCACAACTTCACCCTCTATACATACGTATGATTTACACGGAGATTTTTCAACGTGAACATTGAGCCCTATAAGCTCATGCTTCAAAATGTTGAATGGAGTGATCGGGTTCATTTAGACACCGCCTTACGAAGCTTAAGCTCTTCTTCTCTTTGAACCGTTAAAATACGGGCAATAGTTCGTTTTATCTCTCTTACTCTGGAGTAGTTTTCAATAGTTCCACCAGCTTTAATAATGGCATTAAGCTTCATCAGCTCCATCTTCAGCTCGATAAGACGACGGGCTCTATCTTCAGGGCTCATAGACCTTATTTCACTCACTCTGAGGATTGGCATCAACCACCACCTTCTTCAGCCTCTTCCTCAGCTCCTTCCTCAAATTCAACCTTCTGAGTCGATTCTTTTAGTGAAATCTTGTCTGGAAATTCTACACCAGGTGGTAAAATCGTAACTTTTATCCCAAATAATCCAGGTTTAAGAAGTAGAGGATATACGGCTGACTTCACATATTTCATAGCTGGGTCTCCAGATTTAGGAAGATATCCAACCTTGTACTTTTCAAACCTAGACCTTTCAGATGTAAGCTTACCACTTATCTTAACCTCTGCACCTAATGCTCCCGCTTTCATAATACGCTCTAAAGCCCAGAAAGCAGCTCTCCGAAAATGTATACCCTTCTGCATGGCTAAAGCTATCCTACTAGCCATTATAAATGGGTTAAGCTCTGGAACAGGTATATCGGTTACAGCAATCTGTGGGTTATAAATGTTGAATTTATCTTGAAGTTCTTTACTTAGGGCTTTGATTATCTCTCCACCTCTTCCTATGACGAGACCGGGTCTTAAAGCGTAAATTGTAATTCTAACACCTAGAGGTGTTTTCGATATCTCAGCACCTCCATAGCCAGCATCTTTCAACTGCTCCATTAGAAATTCATCTAGCTTAAACATATCCATATATTGTTTTATGAAGTGTTTTCTAATCGCAGACATCCACAGCACCAAGTAGATTTAATCGTGTAAAGCTGGCTAATCTTAGATTAGACGACTTATTAATAAGGTTTACGAAAAATTGCCTCGGCAGTTTTTCGAATTTAGATAGTTTTAATGCTCAAGAGGTATTTCATCATCCTGTTAAACCGTTCTCCATAGAGCTAGTAGGATAAACCATCCTATGTAGAAGCTTATAAGCTTAGAATTGAATGATTAAAAACCCTTAGCGATACGGTGGATGTCTATCTCATGCAGTAGATGGATACTTAAATAGATAAGATTCGGTGAAAATACTAAAGCTCTGCTAAAGCTATTTCAATATGGGTTAAAACTCTAAAGTTGGGAGTCGCACGAGCGAAGGCTCTAGGGGTGTAGCGTTTAAGTATGGTGCCTTTTTGAGCGGCTGCATGTATAACTTTAAGGTTCTCGACGCTTAATCCTTTATACTCAGCGTTAGCTTCAGCATTCTCTAAAACTTTGAGAATAGCTTTACACGTCTTAACAGGATACCTACCTGCATACCACTTTTGTAAATCTCTTCTATGTGGAACTTTCTTCTTGTGACGCCTGTAGGGGATACTCCTTTTGAGGTTGATCACATCTTCTAGAAGACGTTTCGCATCGTCAAGGGATAACCCCCTTATAGCTTTACAAACCTCTACGGCGGCTTTATGGGAAATCCTCAAATCTCTACCGGAGGCTAGGACAGTTTTCTCAGGGTCTAAGTCCTTTACCGAATATCTCCAATTCGGCATTTTTATTCACCCATGTGGTTTAATATCAAGTCTTTAAACATCACGGGTTATAAAGTTTGCTGATGAGCTTTTGATTTATCCTAGATGGATACTATTCGTATGTTACAGGCTCCATGTATGTGCTTAGTTTTCCTATTATTCTCTTAAAAAGTCTTATTGTTATAAGTCTCCATAAAGTCAGCCATAGGAGAAACATTACAACAGCCATTAAAACTTCAAATACATTTATAAATATAGAGCCGTTAAACTGCCTCGTGTAGTTTACTAGGATGGATAGTAGATAAAAACCGATTAAAATACTAAACCAAGCGATAAACAGGTTCATGTAAATCCAGTAAGTATCCCTCAAGCTTTAACCACCCGGTTGCAAAATTAGAGCTGTTACCAGACTTAATATGGATGAAAACAACGTCAAAGCTAAAAATTCATTGGCGATTTCACTCTCATGTTTAGCAGAACCTGCTAGTATCATCCTTACAAGCGTCAACGGAGCTCTTTGGTCTTTAACAGCTTCTATCAGTCCGTTTTCTAAAGGCCTAGTGGGTCTTACCGTAATGGCTTTCTTCCCTTTAAATCCACCACCAGTAGAAAGTATCATATAGGAATTTAAAATCTGAGGAAGCATAGCTATGACTCCTACTACCTCTAAGCCACTTGTAACAACAAAGCTTCCAATTGCGGCACCAACGGCGAAGCTCCCTACATTTCCAGAGAATACTCTAGCTGGGTATCTATTATAGAAGTAGAATGCTAAAGTTGCTCCTAAAAGGGCTAAACCAACAAGAGACGCTGAGTATTTCCCAGTTAATGCGTATGCAACAGTCAATGAGGCTAAGATTATTGAGGCTGAACCACTCATAGCCCCGTTAACAGGGTCTGACATATTCATGGCGTTTGATGTTACACTGAGGGCGAGCGGTATGGCTAACGGATAGGCTATGGTAAGTCTAACTCTACCGATAAATGGTATCATGGGTCTAGGATTGTAAGCCCTTAAGAAGATTATTGGAATGCCGCTCAGCGTCGCTAGAAGCACTTTACAGAGGGGGGATAAATCTCTAAAATCATCCAGTAATCCAACAAGTGAAGCTATCGCTATAGAGGCGAGGATTGCTAGACAGGTATTGCTCAACTCAGGTATGGTTAGAAAAAGAAAAACTAAAGATGTAAAGAACCCGATTAACATAGATACCCCAACCATTTCTGGAACATTAGGCTTATTGGGCTTATGTACATCAATGCCTATAATACCTTTACCGTTCATGAATAACGCTATTCTTGGAATGGATATTAATGTCGTCAAAAAGCTTATTGCAAAAACCACTAGTGCGTTTATAATTAACAAGTAATCATCCCCATAGTGTATGAGAAGTGTGATTGTTTTATTTAAACTGTTTATTCAAAAATCCATCATAACAGTTTTTGAATAGTCTACTTTAAGGAGGAGTTGAATCTCTATACAAGCTTACTTCTCGGCTTTCCTTCAGGAATGCTTAAGCTGTTTGTTTAAAGTTTAGAGTAGAATCATACAATGTTCTTACCTCTTCTGAAGTATAAAGGTGCAAGTGGATTTGGAAATAGTTGAAGCTTTAAACATAAAGTTTATTAGATGAAGCTTTTGAATCTAGCCTTTGGTAGAGGGCTATGGTCAGCTTAGCGCCCTTTGTGGCTTCTCCTCCAGAAGTCGTTCGTGCAATGCTTGAATTGGCTCAAGTTACTAAGGATGATGTTGTATGCGACATGGGTTGTGGTGATGGACGTATTTTATTTATGGCAGTTTCAGAATTTGGAGCGAAGAAGGCTGTGGGTTATGAAATTAGAAGGGACCTGTACAATATGGTGCTAGACAAGATCCTCACCGAAGAATTATCCGATAGAATAGTTGTCTATAATAGAGACTGTATAACAGCAGACCTTTCAGAAGTCACTGTGATAACCCTTTATCTCACAACTTCTGGCAACGATAGACTTAGACCTAAGTTTGAAAAAGAGGCCAAACCAGGCACTAGAATAGTCAGCCACGACTTTAGTATAACAGGTTGGAAAGCGGCTAAAATCGAGAGATTTGGTGGACATACGCTGTACCTCTACGTAGTTCCAGACGCATTCCAAGGTAAGGCTTACGAGAGTGAGGCTAAAGAGAGGAAGAGTACGCGAAGCTTCTGGCCATTTGGAAGGGACTGGTAAATTGTGAACATTCGATTGAGCTGGTTAGATTTAACTTCGAAGTTTGAAAACCTCATACCGTTATATGTGGGTGCTGAAGCAGAAGTTTATAGGGCTAAATGGTATGGAATAGATGTGGTAGTTAAACGTAGAATCCCTAAGTCGTATAGAATTGAAAAGTTGGATGAAGAAATAAGGTCTAAGAGGACTGCGCGTGAAGCTAAAATACTACATTATGCAAAAAAAGCTGGAGTACCTACACCCACAGTATACTTCTTAGATCTTGCAAATTCTACAATAGTTATGAGTTTTATCGAAGGAGTGAGAATCAGAGAAATACTGAGTAAACTCAACGTGGAGGAACGCGTTAGAAACGTTGAAATTGTAGGGGTATACACAGGTAAACTTCACGAGGCTGGAATACAGCATGGTGATTTAACCACTTCCAACATGATTCTAACAGGAGATGGAAGGATATTCCTACTAGACTTTGGCTTAAGCACGTTTACAAATGACGTTGAAGATATGGCTATAGATATTATTCTATTCCGGAGAGCCTTATTGAGTACACACTTCATGTTTGCAGAAGAATGCTTTAAAGCATTCCTCAAAGGTTATGCAAACGTCAGAGGTATAGATGTAACTGAGAAAACCTTGGGAAAAGTCAGAGAAGTGGAAAGGAGAGGGCGTTACATCATTAGGAGCTAGGTTGCGCTTCCAATCTTACAAATGCCCTGAATACTTTTGAAGACCTACCGATGGTTAACTCTACGATATCGCCAACCCGCTTACCCCGTAGAGACTTAGTTATATCGCCCATAGATGAAATATTGAATTCGTCAATACTTAAAATGACATCTCCAGGTCTAATTCCAGCCTTAAACGCAGGACTATTTTCAAATACACTCACAACTAAAACCCCTCTCATGAACGATATGCCATAGTAGGATGCTATTGCCCTATTAAGGTCTATGCCAGCTATGCCGATCCATGGTCTAGCAAGGCCGTAGAGCCGTATGTCTTCAAAGATCCTTCTGACAGTATCTGCTGGCACTGCGAAACCTATGCCTTGAGCAAATGGTACGATAGCTGTACTCATACCGACCATTTCAGCCTTCATGTTGATTAGAGGACCTCCGCTATTACCTGGATTTATAGCTGCATCGGTCTGAATAATACGGCTCATTACGCCTATAGGGGTTTGTAGTGTACGGTTCAATGCACTTATAACACCTATTGTAACCGTAGGACCTCCAGGAAGCCCCAATGGGTTACCAATAGCAACTACAAGTTGACCGACTTTAAGATCTTCGTAGTTACAGAATTTGATTGGTTTCAAATTTGAGGCGTTTACTTTTAGAATGGCCACATCCATCAGTCTATCTACGCCTATGAGTAATGCCTCAAACCTCTCGCCTGTATATAGTGTTACCTCTATCTGTTCGGCTCCTTCTACAACATGGTAACTAGTGGCTATGTAGCCGTTTTCATCTATTATCGTCCCTGAGCCTACACCTTTTACGGGTGTAGCTTGGAGAAGCAGGTCTCTACGTAATGCTATTGTACTGACGTTTACAACACTTGGAAGGGCTTCGTCTACGACTTTAACTATTCTTTCTTCTTCCATTTTAGATCAACCACGATACTCCTCATCTTAACAGCATCTAGGTCTAGAATAGGAGATTCACTTATCACTACTGGTTTATATCCGTTTTCAACAACTACTTCAGCCAAGGTTTTGAAGTCTGGGCCAAACGGCTCATCTAAAGTCCTATGTTTAACCTCTCCTCTGTCACTATACTCAACGTTTGTAAAGTGGAAGTGAAGCTTCTCAATACCTCTGGAACCGAGAGTTTTTTCAATTTTTTCAAAGACCCTTAAATAATCATCTTTAGAATGGAGGCAACCCCTGCATCTAGCATGGATATGAGCCCAATCTATCGTAGGATATACCAAGTCAAATCTTTCACACATAGCCAGAATTTCATCTAAACTGCCGACCTGGCTTAGTTTTCCCGTTGTTTCAGGGCGAAGATAAACTTTAGACCTTTTGGTGTTCATGTTCTCGACTATCTGACCCAGTGCTTTTAGACAAGTTTCAAAAGCCTCCCTAGGTGAGCCTTTTCCATAGAATCCAGGGTGGAAGACAACGCTTTCAGCTCCAAGCCACTCAGCAGCCTCCAAGCAAACTTCAATCCTTTCAATGCTTTTCTCTACAACACTTTCATCTCCTGCAAGGTTGATGAAGTAAGACCCATGCATTGTAACCCAAATGTCGTTCTTCAACGCTTCAGATTTAAACTTCTCAGCAAGCTCACGTTTAATTTGAGGTTTAATCCCCCAGCGTACAGCCTGATATTCAAAAGCATCCAACTCTTCGTTCTTAAGATACTGTGGCACAAGCGTAAGTGGCCCGTTATATCCCACTGGGAGTCCAGCAGGTCCAAATCTGATTCTATCTGCCAAGAAAACACCTGTGATGAATAATAAGACTTATGAATTTAATTAAATTTTCGTATAGGAGGAAAAGGTAATTAAGTGGATTTCGATAATTTAACTCGGTTAAAAAATGCCTAAGTATTGTCCTGAATGTGGTGGTGAACTGTTCTACGACCCATCTACGAAATGCTACATGTGTAAGAGCTGTGGTGCTACGTATAATCAACAGGAGCTAGTAGACGCATGGAAAAAGACGAGAAAACATTTAGATGAAGAAGACGACAGGAAAAAACTTCGAAAGGAATATTTAAGATGGTGGCTTTCGAGGAAGTGATCTTAATTTTCCTCCCTAGCTCCGTATGGAACTACTGATGCTATTACGGCTACCCCTAGGCCTATCATAATTTCTCCACATTGTATCCATGGTATTCCCAGCTTCTCAAAAACCATTCAAATTAAATGGATTAACCTTGAAGTTAAACTTGAAAAATCGTAGAAGTTATTTCGTGGCTTGGCGTAGGAATCATCTTTCTTTATCCCCCTTCAACGTCCAATATCTTTAAGCATAATCCATTTATTCTTGTCAAGTTCATACTTTTAAGTGTATTAAACCCATTTTCAAGCTAGTGAATATCGTATAGGGTGACTGATATGGCTGATCAGCTTAAATTTGAAATATTGACCATAGGGAATGAATTGCTTATAGGTAAAATTCTGAATACAAATGCCCAGTGGCTTAGTAGACGTATAACAAGTTTAGGTGGGCGGGTTACTAGGATAATTACGATAGGAGATGATGTCAATGAAATATCGACGACTATAAGAGACTGCTTATCTAGAAAACCGGACTTCATAATAACTGTAGGTGGATTGGGGCCGACGTTTGATGATAAAACTCTTGAAGGAGTTGCATATGCAGTGAATGTGAAGCTTGAAGTCAATGAGGAAGCTTTGAAAATGGTTAAGATGAAATACGAGAGTTTGGGGAGAGCGAGAGGTGAAAAAATCGAACTTACACCCCCTAGGATTAAGATGGCTACTCTACCTAGGAGTGCTAAACCTTTAAGAAATCCAGTTGGAACAGCTCCAGGCGTTTTACTGGAAGCCGATGGCGTAACGATTATATGTCTACCCGGCGTTCCTGAGGAGATGAAGGCTATATTCGAAGACTCCATAAGCCCAATTATCCGAGGGAGGTCTAAACTCGTCTTCTGCGAGAAAAGTTTAAGACTTGAGGGGATATACGAGTCCGACCTTGCACCTATAATAGACCAAGTTCTAAAGATGAACCCTAAGGTCTATATTAAGTCGCATCCAAAGAGGGAAGAGGGAGGAGCTTACATAGAGTTGCACTTTTCAACGTCTGATGAAAGCCTTGATAAATGCCTCAGACTTATAGAACTCTCAGCGTCAGAAATCAAGAGACATGTAGTTGAACGGGGGGGTAAAGTTACTGAAATATCGGCTGAGGAAAATGTTAGCCTACAATAGCTGTAACCAAGCCGATCCCCCTAGTTCTACCTTCCCTAAAGACGAACCAATCTCCAGCTCTAATATGGACTGGTCTATATTTGAAGCTGAATTTTACATAAGATGTTACACCTGTTCTTAATGGTTCACGGCTAGACTCTATGAGTTCAGCCGTCTGTCTTATCGTATGAATATGTATCACGGCGTTGTATCCTCTCCATATAGTTGTGGGGTGGTGTAAGATTGTTACTTTAGCTTCAAAAATCCTGACGGGCCTTAAAACCTCAGACTTATCGAGAATACACATACCCTTTAAGACTTCATCGTATTCTATGCTCGATAAGGCTAAACAGACATTTTGACCTGGGAAAACCCTTTGAACGGGTGTTCTGTGTAGGTGTATGGATTTAATCTTTACGAGTCTAGAGCTCCCATCATCGAATGGACCTATTTGAACGTAGTCGTCGACGCCTATACTACCCTGGAGGACAACGCCACTTACGACAACACCTACGCCTTTAACGTTAAACTTATCCTCTACGTACATCATAAATGGTTTATCTAACTTCTCCTCCCATCTCATCCTCGGAGGAAGCAGGTTTAAGAACAACTTCAACAGGTTTAAGCCTTCACCAGTCTTATTTGAAACGAGGAATACCGGGGTTACCCTCCCAGACTGTATTGTTTTAACTGCTACAGATATGTCGTCCACCCCTCGAATCATTAATGGGATCTTGTCTACGCCAGGCATTTTCAAAAGTTTGAATACATCGTTTAAAACTTGTTCGATTTTCTCACTGCTTACCATGTCGATTTTAGTAATTATCATTATTATGGGGATTTTTAAAGCGGTAGCTATTCCTAAGTGTTCCTTCGTAGTGCCTATAACGCCTGCGTTAGCACCTACGAGTAGTAAAGCGTAGTCCGGTGTCCTCCCCATTATCCCTTTAAGTGTCGTTCGTAGATATTTCTCATGACCCCCAAGGTCTATTAGATTTATAATCTTAGAACTCTTCAAGAAGACTTGAGACTCATCTAAAGGTGAAGTAAGGCTATGATTCACTACATCTCCATCCTCCGAGAAACCGATTGGATGAATCGATATGGAGGATGTCCTACCAGTTTTAATTTCGTGTATGTACCTGGCGACTTTCCTCATAGCTAGACCTCTACCATCATCCATTTCACCAGTCGACAATACACCAACGAGGCTGGATTTGCCTGCGTCAACATTTCCGAGCAACGGAATCTCCAGAAATATTGGAAGATTGCCCTCCCTAGAAACTCTAATGTGGACTTCAGCTATTTTACCTACTCTACCTGTTCCAATCCTTAGAAGTCTACATTTAGCCCCCACTAGTTTTGCAGCTTTCTCCAGAACGTTTAGGGAGAGTTCGAGTTCTCTGTCGTCGAGGCCTATAAGATCCCCGTCATCTGAAACGCCTATTTCGTAAAATGCTTCACCACCACCTTCATTAAGTCTATAACGCATTTGGGTAGCCAGGTGTTCAATGGTCTTCTGATCATCCCTTAAAAGAACGAGTTTATACTCTATGTTGCCATCGTCTTTCTCAGCTTCGTTTAATCCACCCCTAAATTGTAGACACCTCTCAAACGTAAATCTTTAACAGGTCGGATTTAAACATTTTATCTAGGTTTACTCTTAGAGCATTTAGAGGGGGTTTTTCTGTATACGACGTACATATTAGGTACTGCTGGTTCAGGAAAATCTCAGCTGACGCAAGCCCTAGTAGACTTTCTAAGGGCTAAAGATCAGAGTGTAGCGTCCATAAATCTAGACCCAGGTGTTATAGACCTACCCTACGTTCCAGATGTAGACGTTAGAGATTACATAGATGTATATGATATCATGGAAAGGTATGGACTTGGACCTAATGGAGCTTTAATACTCGCAGCAGACATGATAGCTACTCACATAGATGACTTGAGAAGGGATGTTGAAGACTTAAAAGTCGACTATTTAATAGTAGATACACCTGGGCAACTTGAACTATTCGCCTTTAGAGCAAGTGGCCCTTTAATAGCTTCAACGCTTACAGATGGCTCTAAAGCCATAGTGTACCTTTTTGAGTCGACGTTTTCAAGTGACCCATTTAACTACATGTCGAACATGTTTCTATCTGCGGCAATCTACTCTAGGTTTCTCCTGCCTCAAATCCATGTGATATCAAAGATAGACCTCGTGTCTAATGAAACTGTGGAGGAAATGATTTCATGGTATGAGGATGAAGAGGCTTTAGAGAATGCTATCGAAGGCAGGTTGACGGGTGAACGCTACATTTTCACAAGACGACTCAGCTCGTCGCTGAAAGACTTATGCTCAGTATCCGCGTTAATACCAGTATCATCCAAGACTGGCTTAGGACTTACAGAGCTTTCAGCCGCTTTAACGAGAATATTTACTGGTGGAGAAGAACTTCTAGTTTAAGCTTTAGAGCCCAAGTGATTTTTAACCTTTATCTTTCCCTTAGGGATATTTTTCACTATAATGCGTGGGATTAGTTTGAAAGATGGAAAATGGTTCAAAGAAACACTGCTTCTATACGCTTTAAGCCGTTTTGAACCATTAGGTAGGAAAACACTAACAAGAATACTTAGAGTTAATGAAGGGACTGTTAGAGGGCTACTTAATGGATTGAAAGAACATGGCTACATATGTGTGGATAAAACTGGAGTTAGAATAACGCCGGAGGGATGTGTAGAACTTAAAGAGAGGCTGGAAAGAATGCATATAAAGAGCGTGAAGGATTTCCCACAAGAAGGGCTTAAAATAGGTCCAAGTTCAGTAGCAGTTTTAATATGTGGCGTTACACGTAGAGAAACACTGGGTTTAGAAGAGAGGGATCAAGCTGTTAGAGCTGGTGCAATTGGAGCCGTCACAATAACGTATTACAACAGTGTATATACCATGCCTGGGGTATATGGAAATCTTGAAGTCGAGGCCCCAGAATGGTATAGAGCCGTTTCAAACACGTTTAAACCTGAGGATGGGTCTTACATAGTAGTGGTTTTTGGAGAAAACCACTGGGTTGCAGTTGAAGCTGCTTTCTCAGTAGCCGTTAAAATATTGACCACTCAAAACTTACCATAGACTCGATTAGAGTACTTACTTCTACGGTATAGTAGAACTAAAATTAAAAGGGGGGAAATTATTTAGTGAGTAGAATGCTCCAAAAAGCCGTTCTTCTCGGTAGGTCTGATAGCTCTGAGGCATTGACGCTAATAGGTGAGCTTAGGCAGAGGCTTGTAGAATTAGGCTTAAGTGTTGAAGTGGAAGAGAGTGTAGCTTCAAAGCTTGGATTACAAGGGAGGCCTATAGGAGAGCTGGACGGCGATTTCGCTGTCGTAGTAGGTGGGGATGGTACGATTCTTAGAGCTGTACACGGCTTAAGACGAGATATTCCTCTATTGACTGTGAGATTGGGTAGAGTTGGATTTCTCGCTGAAGTTGAAAAAGAAGAAGTTTCTGAGGCATTAAGCCGGTTTATTTCTGGAGATTTTATGATTGAAGAGTGTTCTACTCTTACCAATGATAAGAATCTACCTGAAGCATTAAATGAAATCATGGTGGGTGCTGAGCTACCACTTAAAACGATTGATGTTGAGGTTTACGTAGATGGGTGGCTTATAGCTAGGGATAGGGTTGATGCGATTATAGTTTCGACAACAACTGGCGCTACTGGATACTCTCTAAGTGCCGGGGGATGTCTTGTTGACAGTAGGGTTAAAGCAATTATGCTTGTTCCAGTGTGTCCACTTTCAACAAACTTTAAACCCTACGTCTTACCGGAGGACTCTGAAGTACGGGTGGATGTAGCTACGGGAGATAGTATCGTTGTTCTAGTAGATGGGCAAATTATGAGTCGATATAAACCACCGTTTAACATAATTATTAGAAAGGGTAAACGCACCGTTAAATTCGTAAGGTTTGAGTCAAACTTCTACAAGAGAATCAGAAGGAGACTTGAATTAAGCTCTATCTAGCTACTGACTGTACTTAAGAATGGCTGCAACGCCTCCAAAGCTTTTCAGAAGCATTTCACCTTCCTCTGTTTTCGAAGAGATTACTTCCACTTTAACGCCAAAGTTTTCAGCCATATCAATAAGTTCATCTATTAAGTCTCTACGGTCTTTGACTCTAAATGTTTGGAGACCGCATTTTACACATTTACGTGTTGCAAGCTCATTCTCAAGCATAGGTATATCTATCGGTTGAACTGTAACCCATTCAGAGTATCCGCAGTTTGAACACTCAATTTGAACCCTCTGAGTCTGTAGATCCTCAGATATAAGTAGAACGTCTATAGTGCCTTTTTCAAGATGGCGTTTCACGTCTTTCTCACCGTATGCTGCTAATCCTGTGTCTTTAGATACTTGGTCTAGAAAACTTTGAACAAGCTTCTTCTCTTCTATTCTTCTAACCTCCTTCAGAGCGTCTGAAACTCTGTCGATTATATCTCTTAAACCAGACTCGTCTGCATAAGCCGTGTCTACGACGGCAATCACTTTCTTCTTAAGCATGTAATTCATGTAATCTCCCTCTAGAAAGTCTCTCTTAGTCGGGCCTGGACCTCCTACTATTATCCCTCTTAATTCATTCAAGTTTAAGAATAGCGAGTCCGCATGTTTACCAGCTCTTCTAAAGAAATCGTTGAGCTCCATTTCTCTAAGCCTCTCAAATCGCCTAGCCGATTGACCACCAGCTCTATGTTTACCTGGTATTCCAGAGGTTATTTCCTGCAGAACCTCGAGGCGGTTGCCAGCTAAAGTTGCAAATGTCGCCCTACTTGAATCGATAAGTATTATTCCGTAAACCTCCTTCTCTCTAAGCATTTCTAACAGAGGCTCCACGTAAAATTTAGAACCGCAACCATAATAATATACGTCTACTGGCTCAGGAGGGATTATCACGTAGGTCTCCATTCTTTCAGACCCTGGACCATTCTGCGGAATTGCTCCGCAGAAAATTATCAACCCATTTGGAGGAGTCTGTTTAAACAGCCTGAGCCTCTGCATAACCCTCTCTAAAGCCGATTGAACATTTTTACGAGTCCTATCAGATTTTATATTCATAGCCGTACTGTACTCTTGTCTAAGATTATTCATAACATCAGATATAGGTCTACCTGAAGGCACGTAGAGTGAAACTAGCTCCGTACCCCTACCCTCCTTAGACGCAAGCAATTTAATCGTCTTCCTAAGTTTGTAAAGCTCAACAGAGCTATACTTGTCTCTAACTCTAGCCATGACCCGCTAGATACAAGAAGGCAAGAGTTATTTAAACCCTATTTATAAAATCTACTACATCGTCTAGTGCCTTCACTCATTACATTGGACTTTTTACCATAAGGATCCTTCGTGAAAACATGTACGTCGTACTTTTACAAGCTTTACTTCTCTCAAACTCTTCTGAGAATAAACTAAAATTCCAAAACGCTTCTATAGACGGCGAGAAAGACACAACTAAAGCTTTAAATGATGAAAAATCGTAGTAATAGCGGAAGATAGGCGGGGGTAGCCAAGCCTGGTCTAAGGCGCAGGGCTTAGGACCCTGTGGGGTAGCCCTTCGTGGGTTCAAATCCCACCCCCCGCACTACTCGAAAGTAACAGAAATCCTTATTTTTAGGATTTTCATTAAATAATCCCAAATTATCCAGTTTTTAACATTGCTTTCATTTCGGAAGAAGGTTTAAATTCTCGATTTTCATTTTTCTGCAAAACTTCTACTATTCTTCTTTTTCCGTAAATTATAAAAACTGAAGTAGAAGACTCAGTAAATTGCAGAAGCTGTTGGCGAAAGTAATTATTGTTTATGGGTCAAGATATAGTACACACTAAGCGTGTAGTGGGTGCAATCGTAGATAGTATTGAAGAACTTGGAGGTGTAGAAATTTCCATTAACAAGCTTAAGGAAGTAGGCCTTGACACACTTACCAAAATTAGAAATCATTAAATGAAAAACGGTTGCTTTATATGCAACTACTTCAACAGCCCTCAAGATAATAACCAATATAAAACTCAAACTTGCAAGTGTATATGTTGTGTAGGTTAAGTATATGGATGTACTGTCGATTTCTTTATTTTTGAGGAACATCTATTCTCTTTTCTCGACGAACTGCAGAATAGTGAAAACACTATGGAGAAGTTTGATTCTATAAAGATTTAAAATAGATACAAATGAAATGCCTTATACCTACTGCTTTACGTTTATTTTTCTACGTTTCATGAGAAGATCCGAAAGAACATCGTAAGCTATGAGTATTATGAGGAATACTGCGATGCTTAATCTAACCCACATCTCTTGGAAAATCATCGGTATGAATCCTACAAATCTGACCCAGAAGAATACTTTCCCAACCACATATCTTGCGTCGAAGTCTTTCTCCCAATACCAAGATGAAAGATTGTTATCGCCCTTTGTCGTCACTAAAATCCTCCCATTAACCCTCTTCAAGTCGATAATCCTGTGGACTATGTATTCGCCTTTACCAACGGGTTTTACGAAGACTATTATATCTCCCTTTTTTAACTCCTCTGGTTTGACGCCTCTTACGAAGAGTAGATCTCCCACTTTTAACGTCGGATACATACTACCCGATGCTACGTAAACAATTGGGTTCTCCGTAAGGAAGACGTATTTGGCGAGAGTCCATAACGAGTAAACACTAAGAAATATTAAAACAGCTAATATGACAAGCTTAATCGAGGGGTCTAACATTTTAATCTTGTCTTTAAGCTTCAACCTTCAACTGAAGATACCTAATGAGGATATATAAAACTATAGATGCGAGGGCTGGTATGTGAATACAGAAAAGCTCAAACGACTCATCAAGTATTCGGAACCCAGTAATCCTAGTGGCAATGAAGAACAGCGATAATAACGTTAAAGTTACCGTGGAAAACTTTAAAGTTTTAGAATTTTCACTCGACATACTCATGTACCTTCTCAGGTTTTACAGAAGCCACTTCAGCGGAATGTCTTGGTAAGTTCCGTCTGGAAGCCTCCTACGGACTGTTATAGGTAGAACACCCTTCTCCAATTCGTAGAGAGCTATTTCCACTGGGTCTTTAATATTCTCTGGAAGCTTTACGAGAATAGGAGCACCCATAGATATTTGAAGAGCTCTAGCTCCAACAATCCTAGCCCTTTCATACTTAGTCAACCTAGGAGGACCGATTGAAACCTTTCCCGAGGGTTTTGAAAAACCCTCTTCACTTTTCTCAACAACTGTCCTATTGATTCCCCCCTTAGGTCTACCGTCAAAGTAGCTTATCTTAAAAGCGATATGGAAACGCTATAAAGACCCATATAAATCTTTTCATTTTTTACTAAATCTTTTTATTTTTACTTCCGCTTTCTGAAGAGCATTATACCGTTGAAGGTTGTGACGTATTCAAAGCCTGCTTCGATGAGCTTTGAGGCCTCATCTATGGTTGAAGCCGTTTTACAGTAGAACTCGTCTTTAGGGGTTTGGAATAACGCTCTTTCTATGTTTATGTAGATCATCGTGTTCTGAATACTTTTATGGCCGAGCAGCTCCTTAACGTAAACTATGTCTTTCGTCTTATGATACTCCATCGTCGCCTTCCAATGTCTGAAGGTGTGGAAAGTTATCTTCTTCAGCCTCGGGTTTTTAAGCTTTTCAGCTAATGCATTTCTCTGAGTGGAAAAGTTTACTTCAACCGTACTTCGCGTTCCTGGAAAGACTCTTTCTCCATTCTTAGGAAGGCTTTTCAGCATAGCGATGAGTTTCTCGCTTATTGGGAGAATCCTCGGTTTGGATCCCTTTTCAGGTGTTATATTGACGACTCTACGCTCGAAGTCTACATCCGTCCACTTGAGCATCAAGGCCTCTCCAATCCTAGCCCCCGTTTCTTTCAGAAGCTGTAGGAGTGCCGCTACCTTCTTACCAGATCCTGCGATCAAGATGTTGAGCTCCTCTTCGCTCGGAATGAATGGAACTTTTTCGACGAGTTTGAACTTCGGTTTATCCCATGACCCCCCGATGAACTTGAGAAAGTTGTCGTAAGCGTTTACATAGATATCCTTTGTACCATCTGAAATACCCATCTTCGTAATGGACTCTTTAACCGCCTCTGGATCGTAGATATTCGTGATTTTTCGAAGCATTTTGATGATTCTAACATTCTTATCGACAGTAGACCCCTTCCTCCCGTTCTTTAAGAGCCAAAGCGCAAAGCCTGTCAGTAAATTTTCACTTTGCTCTGAAGCCGATGCGCCCCCCGCGGGCCCTTTTTCCTCCGAAAGGGACTTTTCCATTAAGGTCACTACGCCCGTTTCAGACCTGAAGCCCGCTCTACTCAGGTCCTCATCTTCAATTCCAATGGTATTGCTGGAACTATTTAAATATGAGGCCTCATGAATTTTTCCATTCCTATGCGATGGATCTGTAAACCGATATCCGCAGTCTCTACATAAGTATCGTTGGGCTTTAGAGCCATCACTTAACTTACGCCATCCATCTTTGAACAAACGTTTCGAGCTACATGATGGGCATTGAACCTCAGGCCCATTAGAGCCATAGGGTTTGCCCTGGACCGAGGTTAAACCATCGTTTAAACCGTCTCTATTATCGACATCTACAGTCATTTAAACGCCTTCCATGGTTTTAGATACTGATTTTTAATCCATATTTTCGTTTTAAATCCTCCAACTCTTTTCTCCTACTTTTGAGCTTCGGATCAATGGTGCATATTGCTTCAAATACTGGACAGCCTAGGCATTTAGAGCGTATGAGTTTAAACCCCCTTCCAATGCTCCATGCTCTAAGGCATTTTCTACAGAAGCGTCTGAGGAGAACCTCCACGACCTTTCTTGGCTTCGGCCTATACTTCATCCATCTAATTTCCATAGTTTTTCTATGGATTTTCAACTAGACCCCCTCCCCCTCTAAGCTCTATCTTTCACCTCTTCTTCAAGCTCCTCAAGCCGCCTCTCAATATCGTCTAGTTGGATCTCTGTGAGCAGTTTTCCAGCTCTAGACGCCAACTGGGCTAAAACCGTAGCAGCCTTAAGCTTGGTTTCATAGTTTACATTTGGATCCTCTAGAATCCGTTCGCACACTTCAATGTACCGCTTAAGCCTTTCGAAGAGAGACTCACGCTCAAGGCTGACGTCGATTGAAATTAGTATGTGAAGTCTTCCTCTCATTTCAATCGCTCACCCATCTTATCCATCCATCTTTGGGTCTGAAGACTCTACCCTGCTCTATTAGATGTCTTAAGAGGACCTCAGGCTCGGCATCAAACTGCTTCAAAGCGTTCAGGAAGACGGATTCCTCAACCATGTTCAAACCGCCTGTTTCAAGCCTCCTGTAGGCATCCTTGGCGTTTTTAATCCGCTCGCCGAGCGTTAATTCGGATGAAATCCTGGAGAGACAGCTGTCGCAGATTGCCTCCTGGGTGCCACGGATTTTAATCACCTTAGACGCATGTCTTCCACACTTCACGCAAACGTAGCCTTCTAAAGCGCCTTCAAATACTTCGGTCGAATCGTCGGGTTTAGATGAACTATTGGAAGTGGGTTTAACGGACTGAGCTGGTTTTGTTACCGCAGCCTCTTTCTCTTCGGAGCCTACCGGGTGTGGAGCTGTTGGAACTCCTTCAGGTGGATTTAGTGGATTGAGTGGATTTTCTACAGGTAGCCTGGTGTTTTTACTCTCTTCTTTCAGAAAGTCTTCGGGGATGAATGCGTAGAAGTAGCCGCCAGTCGACTTCTTAACCATGAAACCCAGCTGCTTCCTTATGAAGGCTGAGACCTTCTTAGCCGTGCTTTTCAGCTCCGATTCATCGTTGTTCTCTCCGATGAGCCTCTCCGCTATATCTCTAATTTTTAGAGGGGTCAATTTTCTCGACCTTTGGAGATTGGGGCCTTGCTTAAATACATCCACTAAATCAACTACATCCACTTTTGATAGAATCCCCGTATGCTCGCCTTCACCAGTCTTGCCATCCAGCCCCTCTTTTAGCATTTCCTTGATTACAGTTGGAACTTCCTCTTCAAGCCACACATCCGGGTCTAACGCTCTAACTTCTTCGCTCTTGGACTCAGCCATTGCTATTAGAGCTTTTCTAAGCTCAGGGTTTTCAAAGACCAATGCCAAGGGTAGAATTATCTGAGCGATTCTAGGCTCTACTTTACCGCTGAAGGCCTCCTTAAACAGCCCTTGTTTTTCAAGCTCTTTCGCAACTTCAACCACCCTCCCATAGTTTCGAAAACGCCATAGTAGAAGCTTATTCCTAAGCTCCAACGCCTCAGCTCTAAACTGCTCGGCTCTGTAAAGTGGTGCTTCACCAGAGCCCTTCCTCGAAATAAAGGTTAAACATCGTGATTCGAGGGCTACGTCTTTAAACTCAGACCTAGTCGCCAATAGCTTTGGACCGTAAACGTAGAAGCTGTCTATCTTTCCCGGGTCTTTATCGTTGCAACAGCGGTACCATCCCAAAGCCTTGGAATATCCTATGTTCAGTATTTTGACTATTGAAGCGTAGAGGCTCGACTCTGAGAAGTCGGCTTCATCTATTAGAGCCGTGCCGCGCCAGAGGTCGAAGGTACGCCTTAGGCTCGCCTCAGAGTCACATCCAGCTAGGATAATTGGTCTGTAGCATATAGAGCCTACCGTTTCAACCCACGCGGACTTGCCCGAGCCCCACCTACCCAATGCACGTCTATAGGGTATTTGAGGCAGGGCGTCGTAAACCCATGATAGGAAGGTGTAGAGTACATCTAAGGTTCTTTCAAAGCGATCAGGCTGCTCATGCCATTTGTCCAGGAAAGCTCTAACCTCCTCGAATAGGCTAACATCATTAGTATACTCTTCAGCTTTTGATGGAAGCATGACTTGCCCAGTCTCCAAGTCACGGTTAACCAACGGTTTATAAATGATCCCACCATCTTCAACTTCTTCAAGCTCTCTAATAGAGCCATCTGTTGGATTGTAGGTGATGAAGAATGCTTTATTGTCCCTCCACGCCTCTTCAACGATTCTACCGTCAGATAAAACAATGGAGGGAACATGTTTAACGGTCTTCTTCTCAACTTTAAACCCTCCCCTGATTCTGCAGACATCCTCCATTTTCCCATTGCATACGCCTAAAGACTTCATAGACGAGCATCCATATTCGTATCCGTGCTTTAAAACGGATTGGAAACAGGTTTTAAGCTCCTTTTCATCCAGTGGAGGTCTATTCCTTGTATTCCAATCCTGAAGCTGCCTCCACGCTTTTGAAACATCGATGTTTTTAAAGTAAAGCCAGTAGCTGGCAAGCCTAACCGCACTTTCATTCCTCGCTCCCTCGTCCACGCCCTCCAGCAGCCTCCTTATACAAGGCGGGTCCTCATTTGAGCCGTAACGGAAAACGCCGAGTTCATTGGCTCTACTCCATATGAAGCTCTCTAAATTCTCTACCATCGGTACCTCATCGATTTCCCATGGGTTTCCAAGGAATTCGTAGGTGACGCCTGTTGGATGTATACTAGGCGGTGCGGCAACATAGTTTCCATCAGCTCTAACATCAAGCTTTAACTCTTCAATTTTGAAACCACGCATGTTTTTGCTGGACCTAAAATATACATGGTAGCCTCTTGCGGTTTTGACGACTAGCGTTTCTTTAGCCAATTCTTCAGGCGTCTTCTCGAAAAAACGCTCCAAGCCATCCGCCGATTCAAAGTCTAGTATGATGAGGCCGTTACTAACTGATCCGCAGACAATTCCGATGTTGATCTCATCTCTTGAAAACCATTGTTTCAGCTCATCGTCGGTGGGCTTCCGCTTCTGGTACTCCGTCCACTCGACGACGGGCTTTTTAGATCGGTGTGCTAGAGGTATTATGGAAAAACCAAGGGATTTATATAGTTCGACGAATTTACTTATCCTGTATTCACCCATTTACTCCCCCTCTTTTTCTAATTATTTGCTGGATCGACGGCGATCCATCTGAATAACCCTAACATCACTACATGTATAGTCGGAATGCCGTCGACATGTGTCGCATTTATTCGGCGGGTACGGTCTGTTAGTTCCAATACATCCAGGAAGCGTGCCCTTCTCTATTATCCGCTTCGATTTCGACGATTCACTCATAATTCATCCCCCCACTTCCGCTTTTACAGCTCGGCTTAGAACCGACAAACTCCGCAGATACTCAGTAAGAGCCGTAGTATAGAAGCGGCTTCTCGAAAATCCAATCTTTTTCCTAGCGTCTTCGATTACTTTGTCCAATTTTTTCGGTAGATTTATTGCCCGAATAACCCATGCTTCACTTCCTTCCATGAAGTTTTTCACCTCCCGTTAATAGGTATTTATGAAAAGATTTATATACATGTATTATCTACACCAGTGGTGTAGAGTTAAAATGGGAACCATCGAAGATGTTAAACTTAGGATCCTATCCATTCTTGTGAAGTTTGGAGAGATGAATGCTACCACTCTTGAGAAGGTGGCCGACTGCTCCAATAAAACGTTTCTAAAGGCGCGTCAAGAGCTTGAAAAAGACGGGTTCATAGTGAAGCGCTATGAGAAGAGGTCAGGTGGTGGACTCTACGCATTTTACAGTATTACTGATGAGGGGCGGAAATACTATGAGAAAGAAAGGCTGAAGGTGGACTTCGCAGATATCGTTGATAAAGCTGATTTAAATCGAGTTGAAAAGTTGAAGAGAATGCTGGAGGCTATGAGGAGAGAACTTGAACATTATAAGCGGTTGGATGAAATTCATGAACTCGAAGAATTGCCTCTTCCATTAGTTGTGCTTAAAAAGATGTTTGGAGAAGAGCAGGCTCGAAACTTTAAAAATGTATTTGAAGATCGGCGAGGGGTGGATGACCTTCCACCGGAGCTACGCGAACTAGAAGTAAAAACGGTGTCAGCGGACGAATTCTTCCGTCATTACACTGGTCCTCAATGGAAGGTTTTAAAAGAAGATTTGAAGAGAATTGAAGAGAGGCGCGGCAACGCCACATTATATAGATATGAGGGGACTGTGACAATTGGCATGTATAAAAGGTTGTTCAGACTCTATGAGGAAGAATTTGAATACGAATGGTTAAAGTGGAAGGAAGAGTTCAATCTCTCGGATGAGGATTGGAAAATGATTGGTCCATATATAGCTTACGATATGTTATCTGAAGCTGGTCGGATAGATTTACCAATCATGATCAGCAATTCCTTATACAACTATGTGTTATCTAAAAAACCCAATGCAGTGGAAGAGTTGAAAAAATGCTTCATACAGGTATTTCAATGTAATGAGGATTATGCGGAAAAAATGGCGAGAGAAACACTTGAATTCTTCAATGAATTAAGAAGAAAAACTGTAGAAGAGGTTTGGAGGGAGGTTGAAAGAGAAGTTAGCCATCTTGATGAAGTATCTCAACAAATATTTAAGTACATAAAAACCAAATATGGTCGGTGAAAACCCTCCTCAACCCATTTTTTAGACGATACCGCGTTAAAAAAGCGCCCTTCATTTCAGAAAAGATCAGTAGCATCGTCGAAGAGATAGAGAATGAATTGGAGAAATTAGAGGGGAAGACTCAAAAGAAGAATAAATAGGGAATCCATTTTGTTTACAATTGTAAACAAAATGGACTGTTATGGAAAGGATTGGGATTAATCAGGCTCCCGCATCTACTTTGAAGTGATTATTTTCTTAATCTCCTCTAGCCTTTTGGCCACTTCCACCCCCTTCGCCGAGAGCGAGTAGTAAGACTGTATGGGTTTTGTGGGTTCTACCCTCCTTTTTATGAGGTTCTCTTCTTCCAATTCCTTGAGGTTTATGGACAGTGTCCCTCGGCTTTCGACAACCCTCATTAGTTCACTATATCTGATCTCGCCCTTTTGGTGAATGTATAGAAGAATTCTAATGGATGGGATTTCCAAAACTGCTGACAACTTCAAGTAAATCTTTTCTATTATAAATTATTTTCCTCTGATAATATCATAGCACGGATATTTGAACTAAGCTCAATCAAATGAGTTATATACTTGAAAAAACAAACGGTAATTTGAAATGAGCGGTCGACCTTCAATAGTATGTAAGATCACGCACAAGCCCTTAGAGCTTGGCTTCGCGTATATTTCAAAGGAGTATGCCCATCTCTTCCCATCAGTCGAGGGGCCCGTGAAGGTCGTAGCGATCTTAGATGGAGAAGAGGTCGAGCTGACCTACAACTCCAAGTACAGGAGGCTTCACGGATTAACGGAGTTCTACAGGAGACGTAATGCCGAGGAGGGAGATATGGTCAAGATAGAGGTATTGGAGCCGTTTAAGAAGTACAGGCTTTCATTTGAAAGGGCTGAGCGAAAGACCCCGTCTTGGGTGCCAAGCCACAACGAGGTCAGGGACATGATCCATGAAATTGGAAAATTCGAGGGTAGGATCACTGAGGTCGAGTATCCAATTGACGGGTATCGCTTAGACGTTGTGTGGAAGAAGATCAAAGCGGGCAATCCGAGCCACGTGTTCGAAGTCCAGATGGGGGGAAACCTATTCGAGGCCCTCACAAAGCTCAAGCACGCGTGGGACAAGTGGAATAGCAAGCCAATACTAGTGACGACGGATGAGTACATGGAAGAGGCCAAAAGGCTTCTTGAGGGCTCTTTCCATGAGATGGAGCGCGTCGCACACATAATAAACTGGAAAAAGGTAAGAGAACTCCATAGATTAGAAAAGAAGGTCGCAGAGATAAGAGGCGAAATAGGAATATAGAGGGGCACTTGCATAGTTAGAAAGTATGGTTCTTCTGTTAACTAACCTCATTTATTGGAAAGGGTGATATGCGCGAACTTAATAATTGAAAGTTAAACCTTAAAGCCTATAAGAAGGTGTTTGTCAGGATGAAATAGCATCTATGAAAATGGGTACTTACTCTCGGTAGAGAGCTGAGAATAATGGTGAAATATCAAATAAGGCTAGGTTGGGGAGTAAAACAGGAGCTAACTCATAGTATCGAGTTCATTAAGTTTGCCACCTCTAGAGATAACTCGCTTTACATTGTACCTCTTCCACCTCTATTCAAGGGTACTGGCTTCCACTTGTCTTTCCATCCAAGTGGTATAAGTCATTTTCGAACGATCAACCCTAAAATATCCGTAGACTTCTGCGTAGAGGACTTCGCAAAGGCATTGACCCAAGATGCCTATAAAGTCAGCTTTGAACGCTTCCTTCGCCCTCCCAGCTCAGGTACACCAGCGCTTATTGCGATAATATCTAGAAGGCATATCCAAAAGTGCCTTTACCAAATTGGACTTAACAAATTTATTATTGACCTTGAGAAAATCTTTGATTATGTGACGTTGGCAGCAGTTAGAGACACTTCCGACCTGCCTTATGCACTTCCTAAATTAAAAGGTTTAGGCTACATCCAAGATGATGATAATATAATTATAGCTCCAGTTGAAACGAACGAATTTTCAATTTTCTTTGATTACTCTGTGTATGGTATACGAGACTTGGAATATTCGCTACCTCGCCAAAAAGAGCCTTTAAGGAAATTGAAGGGATGCTTTCTCACGATCGAAAAGCCAATGGAAGGGGGGCTGGAAGAGCTTTTCCATTTACCTGTGTTTAAACCCCTTTTTGACCCTATGTGGGAATTTATAAGTAAAATGGATAAGGCTGATGTTAATCTAGCGTCCTCAGAAATAGATAATTTCGCGAATATATTGAAGTTAAAAATTGGACATATTCTGCAAAAGAAACAAGTATTAGAGCTTACTTAATTGTATGAATATTCATTTTCCATATCTTTAAGCCTACCATACCTCTGTAAATTTATCAAGATCCAGTCGATTCCGGAGATTTTAACCAACTTGTCAGGGATTCGTGGAGCTTTCTATAGATATCCAGGAGGACTTGCTCTTCAACTTCGACTCCCAACGCTTCTAAGAACTCTGTATCTATCGCCTTCCTCACGGGGTCTGGTTCAACGCCTCTGATGGATTTAAGAACGCCCTCCATGGTTAACTCGTAACTTATTCCATTGATTATAAACGTGGGAATTCAAATCGCCTCCTACACCCATTACTTAAGTCTCTAACATAAGCTCTATGGGAGGAAAAGATTACCGCCTAAAACTTAATGTTGTGTATGGACAGAGGTCTTATGATGAAACTAATTCCCCCAATAAGGATAGATGAATACGTCGAGATCCCTAAGCATCTATTTCCATATAATGAGGAGTGGTTAGAGTGCGAGCTTGTACACATGCTTGAAGGGAGTGGATACTTCGTGGCACTTGAACCGAACATCCCCATATTACGAGAGAAATATCTATACTATGAATTCTCTGGAATTATGAAGATACGTAGACATACTGTACCTTTAAAGCCTGACATCTTACTACCTCATCAAAGAATAATTATAGAAGTGGAGAACTTCTACAAAATCCCAGTCACGGACTTGTTCAAACATGCATACGATTACGAGCGAAGCACAGGATTAATGGCATTTGTGGCTACATGGAAATCCAGGGAATTGAAACGCCACTTAAATGAAAGATATGGAGAGTGGAGGATTGGCGATAGACTCATCTTAGTCGACCCATTAACGGGAGAGTTAGAGGCCAGCGACCTCTTTTATGAAGTGCTTAAATACGGAGGACCAGAGCCAGAATGCGACATTCAGATAGAATATCCAACTAAGGGATCTCCGACTCACCACAGAAGAATCCAGTACGAACTGTTTATATGGCAACTTACTAAGGTTAATAGATGGCTTTCATTAGAAATTCCAATATCGAGAGGTGGAAAGGTATACGCTCCCGATAAAATGGTTTTAGACAGGAGAGATGGCTTTATCGAATGGTCTCCAACTGGGTGGTGGTCATATGCGCTTGATCAAATGCCCGCCGACGCCCAGGTAGATCTGACATCAATGGATGGTAACATCATAAGGGGATACGAAGTTAAAACCACGAAGGAGCTCTCTAGATTAGACGATAACAAAAGCATATCAAACCGCCTATTCAGGGAGCTCGGTGTGATGCGTATCTCAAAATTATTTAACGAAATCTTCCTGTGCGTACCTATCTTAGACATAGGTAAGGTCGTTGCAGAGGTATTTGAAGAATGGAGGAGCCCAATAGGTGTAATAGCATTAGTGAGGCCGTATGAATTTGAAATGTGTAGACATCCAGAATATATGGCAGATATAAGATACGATAAACTAAAGATTATTCTTAGATGGTTTACCTAACGATATTAAGGTTAAAGTCTTTCGAAGTTAAGTAGGAATTGAAGGAAGGTAGAAGGTCTAAATAATTAAGCGAGGAAAAATAGGGGGATTTGCGGGGGAAATCGCCATCCGTTAAAGACCCATATAAATCTTTTCATTTTTCAGCAAACCTTTACATTTTAACGAGCCCTCTTTTTGGAAACGATTACTTCGTTAAAAGTCATGGAATAGTTCTCCTATGAATACATCAGACTTAGAGAACCGAGGACGGTAGGCTTGGATAATATACCGTTGGTTTTCAATTTCCTAGCTATTCAAAGTTTGCCTAAAGTCCCTTCCACGTAGACACTACACATAGAAGCGTTTGATTAGAAAACCTAAGACGGTTTTTGGCTTCGGTCTGTACTTTCTCCATCTAATTTCCATAGATTTATGAGTTTTTGACCAACCCTTCCCCCTTAACCTTCATGCTTTGCTTTCTCCCAGCCACATCTTCGTTAGTGTCTTAGATACCTCACGGGCAAGCAGGGCTAAAGCCTTCTACAGTCTTAGGCTTTGGAGGAATAATTGTTATTCCTGGGCTTCGCTCCAAAGAGGAGTAGAGTAGGCCGTTCAAGTAGCGGATGGCTTCGACGGCCTTACCATAGATGAGAAGAGGGCTTACAAATTTGGAAAACTCCCTCCTAAACCCTTCTGTAGGGATTGCGAATTGTGTATGCCGTGCTCTGAGGGTATCGATATACCTACGATCCTGAGGCGGGACGTTTATCGCACTTTTACGGTATAAAGAGGCGGACTAGGGATCAGTACCAGAAGTTACGGACAAAGGTAGAGGATTGTACTGAATGTGAGAAAAGTTCTATATCGTCTCCCGGTCATCCATATGCTAAAAGAAGCAGATAAGAGACTAGGATAGGTTATTCAAGTAGAAGCCATACCTAGGACTTTAATTTCCAAACTTTTTATCTACTATTGAGTCATATAAGGAGTAGGAGAGGCTTTTTTCATAGATTACGTTACTCCTCCTTTTTGAATTCTCTTAGAGCCATAATCCATGGATAGATTGCTGTTATTGCAAATCCAACCATTGGACTGTAGTCGTAGAGTATATAACCAGTCTTATAAAGAAGAAGCCATATAAGGTAGGATATGAACGTCGCCATGAACAACCCTGAGGAAAACCTCAGCATTCTTATCTTCTTAGACTTTTCACCCTTATACGTTACGGCGTAGTGACTAACAGATAGAGAACATGCTACAACCAACCACCATGTTACAAACCAAAACAGCGGGTCCACAGCTATAGACAAGCCCCCTTAATCGCTAACTCCGAGTAAGAATTTAAGTTGCGTAATCCTATCCATAACTTCAACTATTTGACGCTCCACATCGTATCGACTTCTCTTATAGGCTTCTTCGTCAAGCTCACCACTTTCATAGCGTTTTTTAAGCTTCTGCAATTCATCAACAAGCCGATCTCTCTCTTTTAAAAGCCTCCTATACTCCCTTTCAACATTCTTATCTCCAGCCATCAAGAGGATAACACCTAAATTCTTTATTACCGGAAACCGTTATAAGTTTATATGTGAAAGACTCGACATACAAGGTTGTCTTTGAATTCGAGGGAGGGGTTAAAGTCCACGGTGAATTTTCAAGAATATACGCCCCTATTACAGTTAGTCGCTTAGTGTCAAGTTTACCTTTGAATGGCAGAGTAGAGGCTTTGAAGGGATGGCTCTACTTCACAGTGGATATAAGCCTAAGACCTGAGAAGCCAAAATTCAACTGCGAACCCAGATGGATAGGATACTGGCCTCTAGCTAAAGCCATCTGTCTATTCTACGAGAAAACGAGTTTAAAATCTCCGGTGAATAGGATAGGCTCTATTTCAGATTCAGATTTCGCACTGACACGTATACCTTCGGGTGTAAGAGTGAGGATTAGACCCGTCTAAACCCCAGCAAACTTGAATACTCTTATCCGATTATTGCCTGAAACTGGCGTAATATACCCCTTCTTCCAAAGCTCCTCCAAAATATCCTTAGCAACACTTATCTTTACTTTAAACTTTGAAGCTACTTCAAACGGCGTTATCACCTTCATCGTTGAAACCTCTTTAACAAGCCTATCACCATCCATATCTATGAATAGCCCCTTAGTAGAGACATCTGTCACTCTAGCCCTTTCCGAGGGCTTTTCTTTTTTAACTTCTTTCTTCTCTTTCACAGTCTGAGATTTAGCCATTTGAGAAATAGATTTTTTCTTAACTCCACCCACGCCAAATTAAGGATAAACGTTTCATTAATAAACTTTTCAGTTGCCTTTACGCAGAGGATGTTTGACTCATAAAAAGGGCTAACCCAGCTTGCCGAGGTTATTCGCAGAGGCTGAAAAATAGTAATATTTTTCTAGGTGTAAATTCGACTCTAAATTCACGTCAAGTTAAATAGGTAGGTTGAGAATGACTTGTTCGAAGAATGGGGATTACTGGGAAATACATTAATTCTTCTGGCTTCTTTTGCTATTCTCGATAAGGCAAGCGATTGGACAATAACCAATGCCGTTAGAGTATCAGATATAACTGGTGTTGGAAAAACGACGACGGGCTTCATCTTGGTGGCCTTTTCTACGTCTCTGCCAGAACTCTTCATCTCCATTTTCGCAACATTAGATGAAAAACTCATAGGAATTGCTATTGGAAATGTCTTAGGTTCAAATATCGTAAACATTAGCCTTATACTGGGTATGTGCTTCCTTTTGATTGCCTTAAAAAGCTCAGATATCTTAAAAATTCTACCAGTAATGGTAGAGGAGGAGGTTGGAAAGCTACATTTTGGACTTTTCGTTTCTTCAATCATCCCATTGTCATTGATCTACATTGGCTATGCGAGTAGGTTCGTTGGAGCTATTTTACTTATCATTTTTATATACTATGTGTATAAGCTTTCAGAAGTTAAACGTATAAAAGAAGAGGGTTCTCTTGGTGAAGAAAGACAAAGAGTTCCCAAGTACGTACTTTTAACGGTTACAGGCGCTGTGATTGTGGTTGTAAGTTCTCATCTTATTGTGAGCGCCTCTTCTTACATAGCCGAAGTCTTAGGGATACCAAAGGTTGTCATAGGTGCTACAATAATTGCCTTTGGCACTAGTTTACCAGAACTAATGACGAGTATAGATTCTACTCTAAAGGGGCATATAGACCTGGCTCTAGGTAATATTATCGGAAGTTGCTTTACAAACATAACGTGTATTCTAGGTGTCGCTCTTCTTGGTTCAAATTTAAGGGTTAATATGGCTGCTTTTTCCAACTTAGTTACATTTTCACTCATGACAAACCTTCTACTATGGTACTTTCTATCAAGTGGGAGAATAGGCTGGAGGGAGGGGGTAATTCTGATTTTCATGTATACTGTATTCATTTTAGTAAGCTATGGCGGTTATAGGGCTTAAAACATCCATGACAATGAACGTTTATAATGATTCGTAAATGGTAAAGGTCTTTAATTGGAAATCCATGTTAATCCAACAAGGTTCTTCAACAGGACGTTATACGGCGTTTACAAAAGAAATATAAATCTCTTTAACTTATAGAGGGATTAAACCATGATGTTTTTAAACATTTACCGAGTCTACTCGCTTTAAACGCATTAATTGAAAGAGTAGTATTTCACGAGATGAGTTAATAGTGATTAGGGAATACTACAAGCTTTCAAAAGACAACTGTAAAAACCTTGATTAATGTAGGTAGTCTTCTAAAGAAACGCATGAGGCTCGTAACAGTTAAAATACCAGAGGCTCTTCTAGAAGACATAGATGAACTAGTTAGAGTAGGACTATATCCAAATAGAAGCTCTGTTATAAGAGCGGCTGTAAGAGACCTTGTTAGGAGGGAACTTTGGGATAGAGGTGGTGGAAGCTACAGAAGGGCTTTAAACAGCAGTAGATCTCAATAGCTCTTAAACGTTCAAACACTAAATGAGGATATTTCTTTAAATTTTAAAGATGCACTCCAAGGGTTTTCACTTAAGCATATAGCTCTACCAATTATAAGGTATGTAGCCCCTGCATTTAAAGCATCTTTAGGAGAGCCCCCTTGAAAAACTACGCCTGGTGAGAATATTGGCATATCCGGTCCAACGATTTCACGTACTTCACGTATTATGCTTGGTCTGGTAGCACCTACTATTAAGCCGTCAACCCTCCAACTTTTAGCCTTCTCAACTAATGAAAGGTACTGTTTTCTTGTCGTTTTATCCACTTCCACTATGAGTTGCCCAAATGTTTCTTCAGCCCCCATATTACTCATATATATTAACGGCAGTACTCCTCTACCCCTCTTCTTCGCCTCCTCCAAAACTGAATCCAAACCATCCTTGAAACCTACGAATGGATTTACTGTTAAAGCGTCAAAGCCAGCGTCGAAGTAGAGTTTAGCAATGATTCTATTAACATGACCAACGTCGCTCAATTTACAATCCATTATGACGGGTAAGCCTATCTCATGTGATTTCTTAACGAGTTTAGATACACCATCCTGCAGCCCAAGAATCAGTATTGTTGGCATTCCTATTTTAAAGGCACAAACGTTTTCAGATGTCTCCATCATAATCCACAGTGTTTTCTCGTAAAGCTTTTCTTTAGAAAATTCAGGTATGTCTAGGGCGAGTACAACCCTGGATTTTCTCTCTCTACTGCTTTTCTCAATTTCGAGGTTGAACATTCCAACTATAAATCGACGAAGTGAGATTTAAGTTTCTAGTGTTGAAAAACCATGTAACTCTAGCATGGCGACTGTTTTAAGAGGAAACTGCAACTTTAAAAAGGCCTCCTTCAAAGAAATCTTCTATAATGGGGTATGTAAAAGTCGGTTGTTGCGGCTTCCCACTTAAGGGTGGGATGAAAGCTTATTTCGAGAAATTCAATCTCGTAGAACTCCAGTCAACCTTCTACAGACTACCTAGATTGAATACTGCTAAGAATTGGAGGGCTCAGGCCCCAGAAGGATTCGAGTTTTCTATGAAAGGCTTCCAAGGTTTAACCCATCCAACTAGCAGTCCAACCTGGAGGAGGAGTGGTTTAAAACTTAACTCTGAAGAGTCTAAAGAAGCTGGTTTTCTAAGACCGACTAAGGTCAATTTCGAGTATTGGAAACAGACGAGAAGTGTAGCCGAAGCCTTAAACGCTAGAGTCGTAGTTCTTCAGTGCCCACCATCATTCACGTGTACAGATGAAAACATCGAATCTATGATAATGTTCTTTAAGACTATTGATCGTGGAAAACTCGTAATTGGATGGGAGCCTAGACACGGCTCTTGGAGCTCAGACGTAATAAGAGAACTATGTATGAAGCTTAATCTGATACACGTAGTGGACCCGTTTAAATCTGAAACGCAGACATACGATTTAAACCCAATCTACTATAGGTTGCATGGTTTAGGACCCAGACCATATAACTACAGGTATACAGATGAGGATCTAAAAGTACTATATGAACGTTATGTTAAACCACTTCAAAACCGTGGGTTAGACGTCTACATACTCTGGAACAACATATACATGGGAGAAGACGCTTTGAGGTTTAAACAAATGTACTTAATCTAGCTCTATGCATTTAAGCCAAGGATTGACCACGTTCTCACCGGCGTTCAGACTTCTAATGATTTATAAGCTTCTCAACTTCCACAGATTACATGGAAGTTTCACATCTAATGGACTCGTCCTATAGCGGTCATTCTCCTGACCTTTAATCCAATTGGGTCAACAGAGTATTTGCAGAGCAGATTTATTGGAGCACCTGGACGACGTTCGGTTGAAATCTCCATATAATCGTGCATTTTTACAATTACCTCCTCTTCCTCTTTTAGAAAGAGAAATAATTATAGTTTCTCTATGACACCATACAACCTTACAACGATTCGCATTGAAATACCATCAAAATATGTAATCTAGAGTTTAAAACATTGAAGATATTTTATTGGAAATCTCAAGAAACTATTTATTCCCCTGTAGCATTATTTAAAATTGTGGATTTCCAACGAGTTGGAGTGGCAGATCTGATTCTCCACAACGGTAAAGCTCCTTCATGGTTAACGAGGCGAATGATCAAATTAGGCAGTATTGTGGTTAAGTTGATCATAGATGAGCAGGGCCATCGAGAATTTCTACGAAGACTTTCCAACCCGGTTTGGTTTCAAGCTTTATCTTGTGCACTTGCCTATGATTGGGATAGTAGCGGTACTACAACGGTGCTTTGCGGCGTTTTAAAGAACGTACTTAATGGGCAGGATTTGGGTGTTAAAGCTGTTGGAGGAAAGGGGAAACTTTCACAATTAAGCCTCAATGAGATAGATGAGTTGAGTAGAACTTACGATTTCTCTGAGGAGGAAAGTAAACGGCTTAAGTATGCGAGTAGAATGACTGCGAAGATCGATAATGTAGCTGTTCAAGCAGGTTATAGGCTCTATCACCACATGATGTTTATATCAAACGATGGGGATTGGACTGTTGTCCAACAAGGTATGAATCCCAATTTGAAGACGGCTAGAAGGTTTCACTGGCTTTCGGGAAGTTTTAAGAGCTTCGTCGTTGAACCACACAGCGGAATAATGGGCAGTATGGTACATAAAAACGTCCTCAATACTATAGCCAAAGATTCTGAAGACTTCAGGAGGTTGGTAGTAGACCTTGTTAAAGACGGAGCTGAAAAACTAAGAAGAACACTTCTATCGATTCGAGTAGAGGGGCAGGAGACGCTCTCTAAATGGATGTTTGGTGTCACGGAAACATCCATTATAAAGGCGTATAGAGTAGATCCTAAAAGCGTAAATTGGGATGCTCTTAAGAAAGCCTATGAAGCCACTCCGAACAACTATGAAGAACTTTTAGCGGTCAGAGGAATAGGACCATCAACTGTTAAAGCTCTTGCGCTAATTTCAGAGCTTGTTTACGGTGTTGAACCCAGCTGGAAAGACCCTGTTAAGTATACTTTTGCATTCGGAGGGAAGGATGGTATTCCATTCCCCGTGAAGCGACGAGAGTACGATGAAGCTATAAGTTTCCTTGAAGATGCAATATTTAAAGCCAAACTTGGAGATAGGGATAAGATTGAAGCCCTTAAAAGACTTAAAAACTATGCCTCAAAAATTCAACTCGTATTATGAATAGATTTTACATGAGAAGTGAAGTGTAATCCACTTTGACTACTTATTGAAAGTATTGGATATTGAGCCTATCTACAACGTTAGATAAATTCAATCTTCTATCTTCAGCTATCATTGTTAGGTGGCGCACGGTTGTAGGCTCTATACTTAGAAGTCTACACACAGCCAAGTCTACTGTGAATGGATCTACGCCGAATAGGACTTCATCCTTTACTTCAGCTATATGTAAACCTTTAGGGACTACTTTAACGAGGTCTGCCAAAACTTTATCAACACCCTTCGCATGATAATTTAAAAACTTAGATTTAACCATCAAAAGTCCAAACATGTTCTTAACGCAGCACGTCAATCTTGTCGTTGGATGGCTTCCAGCTCTGGCGAGGTTTATGAATAACCCTGTTTCCATCAAAACTGATGGAAGAGGGAGAGAAGCACATGCTCTATGTTTTATTACGTTGACGTTAACTTTACCGTACTCAGAGAAATCTACGAGTTTAACACCTTGAATATCCCTCAATTTCTCATAAAGAGATAGGCTTTTAAACCTCTCTTTGGGTGAATGCATGGTGCTTGCTGTATCACCTACGTAAACAGTTTTCGCATAATTCCCAGCGTATAACATCGTAGCCTTTAATAGGTCGGGGTTGGGAGGGTAGAAGCCGCAGATATTGGGTTTAACTACGGCTACATCGCATCGACTTGGCTTAAAGCCAGTTGCTTCAGCTAATTGGTTGAAAGACTTTATGGCTGAATCGATGTCTGCGATAACTATTGTGAAAATTTCACCAGACATCTAACTATTTAATAGCTCGATGTCTTTTTTAAGTTTCCCAAGAGGATAAAACTTTTATCTCAACTTATCTCGAAGACTAATAGATATGGATAGACCCGTAGTAGCGGTATCTAAAGGAGCCAACAGGTATGATACGGTTAGGAAAGTCCTAGAACTCATATATGACGATATAGCTGAAAGTATTAAAGGAAAACGTAAAATCCTCATAAAACCTAACTTCGTATCGGATAGCATACAACTAGCCGCTACGCATGTAGACGCCGTTAAGGCAATCCTCGATACGATCACACCTCTAACCACTGGAGAAGTTCTAATAGGAGAGGGGTCTTACGGAGATACATTTAAAGGGTTCAGAAACTTCGGCTACTTGAAGCTTAGAAGCGAGTATGGAGTAGAACTAATAGATTTAAACAGCGACGAATACGTCGAAGTTAGTATCTTCGACGGGAAGTTTAGAGAATTCCCAATAAGAATTTCTAAAACCGTCTATGAGAGTGATTACAGAATATCAGCCGCAGTCATGAAAACACACGACTTTGTCATCGCAACATTATCCATAAAAAACATGGCTGTTGGAAGCATAATTAAACCTTTTAAAAGTAGAATTCATCAAGGCTACCCAGCTATAAACCTGAACATATACAAAATAGCCAAATTCATACCTATACATTTAGCAGTCGTAGATGCTTTCAAAGCTATGGAGGGGGATGGGCCGGTTTGGGGTAGTGAAGTTTCAATGGGGGTGGCATTAGCTGGTTTAGACCCTGTAGCAGTGGACTCAGTAGCCGCTTATATTATGGGGTTTGATCCAATGAACATAGGGTATATATACTATTGCCACAAGTTTGGGCTTGGAAACGCAAACATCGAAAACATAAAAATAATCGGTGAAAACATTGAAACAGTAAAGAGGAGGTTTAAACCTCATAGGAGCATCGATAAACAGCTCAATTGGAGGATCCCTCAAGAACTACTATCCCAATTAGATCTAGATCCCTAGGTTGAATTTCTCCATTTGTACTCCCACGGGTTTATATTCCACTCTCTAAGCCTTCTTTTAATGGTTTTAGAACTTACACCCAGAATTTTAGCTATAGCCGACATCGACAATCCCTTTTCTAAATAGCTTACAACGGTTTTTTTATCAATCGTCTTCATAGGTCTACCGATACGTTTCCCTTCAAGCTTAACTCTCTTCATTCCCTCCTTAGTCCTCTGACTAAGTAACTCCCGTTCTCTTTCAGCAACCCAGCTGAATATGGCGAGTACAAGCTTACGAATCGACGGGTCTAACGTCTGTAGAAAACTCTCTCTAGGACTTATACTGACAAGGGGGATTTCAAGTGTTTCAAGCGCTTTTACAGCTTCTAGGGTTTCATAGAAACTTCTACCTATCCTTGAAAGCTCGTATACGATTGTGACCCTGGGTTTAGGTTTTAAATTTACAACCTCTTCTACAAGCCTTTTAAATCCCTGTCTTCTAAGAGGCGGAATTTTACCGCTTATAGCCTCATCTTCATAATACTTGATAACCAAATAGCCGTTATTATGAGCCCATTCATCGATAGCTATTTTCTGATTTTCTACAGTCTGTTCATCAGTACTAACGCGCACATAGGCTATAGCTGGCTTAAACTCACTAGACAAAATAAACTACCCCTTTTATTCCACAAAAATAGGACGTATAAATTGATTAAGCACTTTTCGCCGTTAATTTCTTAAGGGCACCTTAATGTCCATACACTTATTCACAGCAATTAAATGCAACTACATAAAATCAAAACTAATTTTGAAAGTGTATACTTTCAGTTAAAGTCTATATATTTTAAAATCATAGACTTAAGTTTATGAATACTAAGTAAAAACCAACTGATATAACAATTAAGGCTTCAATTTTCCCAATATATGGAAGTATGATTTTAAGTTTATTCATTAATATATTTCCAATAAAAGAAGAAGAAACTACTAATAAAAACATTGGGACAACCATACCTGTTGAAAATAGCGTGAAAAGAATCAAAGTTTCCCCAGTAATTAGAGAAGCAGAAAGAATCATAAGTAGAATTGGTAGAGAGCAAGTTAAAGAGTTGAATGCGTATATTGATCCATAGAGGAATTGTTCGATGCAGAGGTTTCTTATTCTTCCCAAACCTTTAAATCGTATTTGAATTGACATTACATTCTTACCGCTTAAAGCGATTAATCCAAAAAATAATAGTGAGACTCCAAGAATGATGCCTACAATCGGAATGAGGGAAATGACTTTTTCAACTAAAGAGATAGGTAGTAAAAGAAAGATAAACAATGTTGATTCAATACCTAAGATAAACATTAAACCTGTTTTTAAACCATCAATCAGTGAATTCTTCATCCGTCCCCCATCAATCCACCGTGTAATATACGCTGGAAGCAATGGAAATGCACATGGCGATAGGAACGATGAAAAACCACCTAAAAAAGCCAAAGTTGCTAAAGCCAGATTCAAAGCCTCACTACTCCATCTCGTTTAACAATTGAGAAATTTCAAATATCAACTCTGACGCTTCAACTACGCCTTCATGTCGAAATCTAATCCTACCTTTATAGTCTATGATAACGGTTGTCGGCAATACTTTAACACTGTAGTTCAGACCGACTTCATAGCTTTGAGCAAATATCCAAGTAGCTCCAAGTTCATCTCTATAGTCTCTAAGCGTATTCGAGATGTCTGACGGGTCAATACTTATGGACACTATTATAATCGATGGGTTTCTAAATTGTTCATGAACTTTCTTAAGTTCTTCAACTTGAGCCTTGCAATATCTACACCATGTTGCCATAAACTCTAACACGACGATTTTTCCTTTACATTCGCTTAGTCTAAAGGTTGCGCCGTCTACATCTGTAATTGTGAACGAAGGAGCATCTGTAAACTTCCCCTCCTCTAAGAATGCTGATAGTAGGATTGCTCCAGCAACTGAAGGCAGAATTATCAATAAGATTAAGACCTTGGCGTCCACACATCCTGTAGTAGTAAATTGAAATTTAAAGATATTTCTTGCAGAGAATTCTTACTAGAGAATTATGCTATTAGAGCCCGATCTCAAAATCTCCATACGGATTCATAAAAATAATACGTTGAAAAGCTACTGCATTAAACAATGTAATAGTGGCTGTTGAAGCGTTTTTAACTTTGGAATTGATAAAAATTTAAAAAAGAGAAGATGTTCTTTTAGCTGTCAGAGATTCTATACATGGGGACTATAAGATTCAGGACAGTTTTAAACATGACATTACTACTGTTAGCTACTGCTTCATCCTTACCATTAAAGATTCTATGCAACTCTGTCCAAAACTCATGGGGAGGTTTAGCGTCTATAGAAATGGATAATGTCATGAGACATGTCGAGTTCTTTTCATCAGTTGAAAGCAGGATGACAGGCTACCTCGGTTTCTACAAGGCTTCAGAGTATATAACTGAGGAATTTAATAAAACGTTAGGAAATGTTGTTATAGAGGAATTTGAAGTAACAGCTCCTATTCAACATTTTGCAGAAATCTATATAGAATCTCCAGAACGTAGAGTTTTAAAGGCTTATACCTTCTGGCCAAATTTAGCTGAGTCGTGCTCTACGTCAGAGGATGGATTAAGAGGTCCACTATACTATGTAGGCTATGGAACTCTGAGTGAAATGAATGGGAAGCCGATAGATGGTTCTATCGTTCTAATGGAGCTGAACAATAGGTGGTTCTGGAGAATAGCTCTCAATATGGGTGCTAAAGCAGCTATCTTCATAGAGCCTGAAGACTCCTTCCGAGGTGACTACTGGGCGAAGACTCTGCAAATACCGATAAATTTCCCTAGACTTTACATAACACGGGAAGATGGAGAATATTTGAAGAAGCTCGTTGAGAACTATGGAAATCTAACGGTAACAGTAAAGTCTTATACAACTTGGGAGAAAGTTAAAGCCTATAATATATTAGCTGAAGTTAAAGGTACTGACCCTGAGCTATCTAAGGAATACATAGTCCTTGCGGCATACTACGACTCACTTTCAATAGTCCCAGCTCTAGCCCCCGGAGCATCAGAATCATTAGGAATATCGCTTCTACTAGAGCTGGGTAGAGTTTTCAAGGAAAATCCTCCTAAGAGGAGCATACTTTTCGTAGCTTTAGGAGGACACGGTCTGGGATTGGCTGGTGCTAGAGAATTCGTGTGGAAGCATTTCCAAGAAATAGGCGAGAAGTACAAGCTATTTATAAGCTTAGACCTCTCTACTGAAAGCTCAGACTTAGCCGTACAGTTTTACGGAGGCTTCTACGCGCTCCAGGGGAGCGTGCCAGGATATGAGACAAAATTTCAGTGGTTGAGAGATAAAATCTTCAATGAATACCTTAAACTCTATAGAGCCTATGGAGGAAGTATTAGGCTTTTCGACTCGCTCGCCTTAACAAATATTTACTATGAGCCTACTCCATTATACGTCGACAGCGAACCTTTCGTATTAGCCGGAGGCATTGGATTCACTTTCAAAACGTTCAACGTTTTCAGAAGACACCTTTTTACACCTTTGGATAGGCTAGAGGACGTAGAAATAGACAGATTGAAACCACAAGCTGAGTTTATAGCTCTAACCCTTAGGATGCTCTGCGAAGAGGCTAGACTCGCAGTACACTCCAAGCCTACAGTGATAGGGGTGGGGTATGGATTCGTCACTTTAAGCGGTTATGTTCAAGAGTATAACTTGACGAAAGGATGGTATCAGAAAGTCTCCAATGCACTCGTACAACTACCCTTCTGGCCTACATTAATAGTTGAAAAAACAGATGAAAACGGATATTTTCAAGTTAAAGGCCTCAGGGCAGGAGCATACTATTGGTTTAACGGTTTCATAGTCGACCAATATGGACATGTAATAGGCACAAACGAATATGGAGGCTTTGCCCCTCCACTGCCTAATCTTTTCGGAATAACACTGTACAGACCAGATGCGTTTGTAAATATCAAGGTGTTCCGATGTGGAAGTATACATATATCCTACGTAGTAGACCCGAGAACCTTTTACACACCCTACGGTTCATACACTGTGTTAAACAATTTCAAAACCCACGTGACTTTAATCACCTATGGTCCCGTCTACACAGACGGATATGACTTTCAGATATTCATACCTCCAGATACTCCCGTGGAGGTATTCCTAAGGACAGGAGGAACTCAAGAAAATTACGCAATTTTACTTAACATAACAGAGTCCAATAAAGATGGTACAGGATACGTAGTTAAACCCGGAGAGACCCTAAGAATAAGAAACCTAGTTTTAGAGGCTCCCAGAAGCTTCTACATTTTAAACGAAGAAAGACTGAAAACCCTCCACAGCTTCAACGCCTTCAGCATAAGACCTGAAGAATACCACAGGCAAGCCCAAGTCTTGTTGCAAGAAGCCTATGACGCGTTTAAGAGTATGCGTTATAGTGAAGGCTACTATAAAGCTATACATGCCTGGTGTTTAGAAGCCCATGCTTACAGCGCCATAAAAGACTTCATTATAGACCTAGCCTATAATTCATCCCTAACATACATTTTTACGCTACCTCTGATTATAATGGTAACAATGGGGCTTTTAAAGGGGAAAAGCGGAGGGTTGAAGATTTTAACATTCCAATTGATACTCTCGTTATTCTTCATGATGCTCCTGTACTTATACAGCCCTGGTTTCAACGTCGCAACAAACATCTATGTGATGCTGGGCTCCCTTTTCATAGTCACTCTGATAGTTCTTGTCTTAATAGTTCTATGGAGGGAGTTTCTGACAACGTTAAACTTTATCAGGAGAAAGTTCATGAGAATCCCCCATGAGGAAAGCGACGCTAGATTAGGTGTTAAAGAGCTAGCGTTTAGAATAAAAAGGTTTCTTGAAGAAGATAAGGCCAGGTTTTTAACGATAATTATTATCTCCTCTCTAGCTACATGCACTTTCCTACTAACGTCATTCTGCTCAAGTTGTACTTACGTTTTTGAATCGCCTGTGAGTTTTAAAGCTGAAGAGTGTAGAATTCTTCTTAGAAAATGGCCTTGGGATGCATTTGCCGAAAGACATGTAGATCTTTTACGCATAGAGTTTGCAGATAATGCATTAATTTCTTGCAGAGTGTGGATGTATCCCTCCTATCAAGAACTTAGGATAGATGGAAATTGTACGGTCAAAGGGTTTCTAGGACTGTCTTATGAAGAGTTTCTAGTGACGCAGATAAACGGCACTATTGAGCAGGGTGGATGGTTTGAAAGAAACGACCTATTTGCATGCATAGTAAGCGATGAAATTGCAAAGGCTTTAAACGTTAAACCTGGTGATAGAATTGAAATCTGGGGAATCCCTCTAAAGCTCAGAGGGATATTCAACAGCTCAAAAATGGATTCTTTAAGGGATTTAGATGGGGAACCTATAACGCCTAAAGACCTATTTGCGCCATATGGTGAAGAGAGAGCAGTACATCTACCAGCTTCCTCAGTCGTTATAGTTCCCTATGAGCTGGCTATGAAGATGGGTGGTACCATATATAGTGTAACGATAAAACCCTATGATTTAGACCTCATACACCACATCGCAAGGTCTCTAGCTTACAGATCTCTTGGAGTTTATGTGTATGCTTCCAGTTCGGAATATGTAAAGCTTTACTGGTCAAGGATGGGTTATAGAATTATATTCCTAGATGAGTCTTTAACCGTCTTTCTGAGTTTAAGCTTCATAGTGGTAGGGTTCTACACAAGCTATAGAGTAAGATCTCGATACGTAGATGTGAGGGCGAGAACAATACTGATTAAAGCAGTTTTACTCGGGCTTACAGCATATCCAGTAGGTCTATTCTTCGGACAATTATTATCCATATTTTTCTACAGAATTGGGATTCTACCTGGGGATGTAAAGCCTAACTTTTCCACCTTTTCACTACTAGTTGCTCTACTTCCAGCAATAGCAACTTCTCTCTCATTTTACGGAAGTTCCTTCCTCTCTTTCGTGGAGAAGGCATTGTTGGAAACGTTGAGGATGAGGGAAGTTTTGAGACATGGTAGAGAATACCGATTAAGCAAAAAGGTCCTAAGTGGTTTAGAAGAGAGGAGTGTTTTAGGAATCATGGCTTTCATAGGTGAGCAGTTCAAATTATACATGGAAGAGCGCTATGAAGGCTTTCAAACTTTAGATATAGGTTTCTTTAGCGTAGAAAATTTAAAGAGGCTTAAACTGGTTGTGCAGATGGCTCCATGGGAGTTTGGCATAATCTCAAACACAACGCTTGAAGCGATCAAAGGTGAAAATGAACTGTACGATTTAGTAATATCTGTAAGGTGTAGGGGCGGTCTTGAGGATAGACATTTAGGAGGAATTTTTAATAAAATCTTAACCATGTTGAATCAATGGAGCCGTTTGGATAAGTCTTCACAGAAATACTACATTGAAAATGCTTTGACGATTTTAGGAGAGCATGTTATGAGGAGGGATCTGCATGAGAGGCTTTAGAGGCCTCAGCCTTAGAGTATTGGTTATAATGCTTTTCACAGCCTTTGTAGTAGAGCCGATCGTAATATATAACTACCTCATAGGCGGTGCCTTTGGAGGCTTAGAGGCTTGGATTATAACGATACTTCTCGTTGAGATAACAAGTATAACTGGGAATGTTTTGACTATGCAAGAGGCGTTTATGATAAATACAGTTGTTGGGTTGATATTAGCTAGGTCTCTATTGTTTCCAACGACGCTCCTTTATGATATGTTCTATGCCTTTCACCAGGTGACGAGGGATTTCGGATATGCTAGTCAATTGCCTTACTGGTTTACAGTGCCTCCTGAATCCCTAGTTGCGAAGGGTCTTCTTAGGACATTTTTCACGATTGAATGGGCTATTCCATTAACGGTACTGCTAACACAGATCACAATAAACTTGGTAATGGCATTATCTATGGGGATTATATGCTATGAGATATACGTGGTTGTCGAAAAATTGGAGTTCCCACTTCAAGCAGCGGCAGCTGAAGGTATAATTACGGTTACAGGAGGAGACCCAGAGAGAAGTAGAGTTTTTGCAATATCGGCTTTCATAGGAGGGATATATGCGCTTTTAAGCTGGTTCATTCCCGTGGTCGTAAACTGGCAGATTCCATCTCTAGTCTACATATTTGACTGGGAGTTTACAAATTTAATAGAATATTGGCGTAATATACCCATTCTTCCGGGTGCGTCGCTCGCCATAAACGTAAACCTTTTAACTTTTGCATCTGGGCTTGTAATTCCTCTAGATGTATGTATCTGGATGTTTATAGGCTCTCAAATCCTATACTTCATAGGGAATGCTCTCCTAGTTAGATGGAACCTCTGGACTCAGGTTGAGGTTGGAGCATGGTACCAAGGAGCAGGAGTATACTATAACGTTAGATGGTCTCAGTTCAACTATTGGGCTGCTTTAGGCTTAGGTTTTGCATTGGCAGGTTCCATTATTCCAATCATAATGCGGCCTAGTGGAATAGCTAAGGCATTTAAATCCTTGTATAGGCTGGTTGAGTCTGAACGAACTGGAGATATCGTACCCTTATGGCTAGTCTTAACGATGTTTATTTCAGCATCTATAACCTACGTTGTTCTACTTGTATTTCTTCTTCCAAAAATCACTTACGGACAATTACTGCTCTTAGCATTGACATTCATAGGTGGGAGCTTTTTCATAACACTTATATCTGCTACTACGACTGGTGTAACAAGTTATGGATTTAACATCCCATATTTAAGGGAGGGCATCATCTTAACTACTAGATACCCAGGACTTGAAATATGGTTTTCACCTGTTGGAATAAATATTGACGGTGCAGGCATAGCCGCCTCCATGAAGACAGCTACGATGACTGGTGTAAAATTAAAAGAGTTTTTAACGGCATATCTTATCTCCATTATTCTAGGACTTCTATCTAGTCTTATATTCACACAGGTGTTCTGGAGTTTAAATCCAATACCCTCATGGGCCTACCCAAATACAGCCTATGGATGGCACTTCTCAGTCTACGACCGAAACTTAAATCTTAAATGGTTTATGTCGGGTCAAATACTTAAACCGCCTCTAATTCTCGGCGGCTTCATAGCCGGAGCCGGACTTTACTTGTTATTCAACTTTTTGGGTGTTACAAACTGGTTTTTTGCGATGCTCTCAGGCTTTGTTACGTATCCCAATGTAGCATTATCAATTATGCTGAGCGCTTTCATCAGCAGGTATGTTTTTGCTAGAATTTTTGGATTAGAAACTTGGAGAAAATATGCGCCAAATGTGACAGTAGGATTATCGGCGGGATGGGGAATTGTAACTACACTAGGTGGAATAATAAATCTGATTTCAAGAAGCGCATGGATATTGCCATATTAGGAGGAGGAGATGTTGAAGAAAGGAGGTATTCAATTAAATACGCCGAGAATACTGTTAGCACTAACGCTAACGGCTTTTTGGAGTGTCTTTGGAGCTATTTTAACAATAGTATTAGGAAGCTCACATGGATATACTTCTTACGATGGATTTGCTCTATCCACTACTACCACTCTACTAGCATTACATGCTGTAGGCTTATATAAGAAGGAACCTATTAGTGTTGAAACATACGCTTCGGTTTTGATAGCCCTCTCCTCCTCCACAATTGTATATAGTTTCTGGAGTTTTAGTAGCACCTTCATAAGAAGCTTCTATATTAGGGTCATGGAGCCGTATAGAACGCTCTTTGGAATACATATGCCATACTTCTGGGCTCCAGAGACAGAGACTATAAACTATATACTTCTTGGGGGGAAAGAATTTCCGGTTTTAGAATTAACTCCCTCCATAATCTTCTGGATTTGTCTAACAGTTTTCTCCTACATATTCTTCATAGGATCTGCTTTAATATTTAGAGATGCTTTCTTAGAGGTCGAAAAACTCCCATTCCCCCATACTCAAGTTTACTTAGAATTAACTCCGTACTCTTCCATGCGGCGATTTTCGAAGGGAACATTTAAGGCAGGGCTAATATTCGTATTAATCCTTCAAGTACCCTATATAATTAGGCAGGCTATACCATGGTTTCCAGTTGTACCAATAAATTGGGGGCAGGTTTTCCCATTTACTGTAGACTTCTCTGAGGTTAAAGAGGTCAGAGAAATATATTTACCCAATTCCGTTTTAACGTTCGGATATAATCCATGGCATATAGCTCTGGCTTATCTAGCACCTATGGATACGACTCTATCGGTATGGCTTTCATTTTTACTTCTCCAAGTGATCTACCCCGCTCTAGCCACATGGATGGGAATAATACCTATGAATACTTCTAGGGTTACTTTTCAATCTGCTAGAAACTGGCGTTGGATTAACCTTATGTACGGACCACTTAAACCCTATATAACTATAGGATTAGGTGGGCTTATAGGTATAGGTGTTTGGCCTATAATACTCGACTTAGCATTTAGAGGGGGACGAAGAGTTTTCTTTGAAAGAACTGGAGTGATTTCGATATTACTAGGCTTAGCTGGCTTATCATACCTAGCTTATTTGAACAATTCCCCTATACCTCAGACACTAGTTGGGTTTTTAATTCTACTGAGTATTGCTTTAGGCTTAATAAGAATCCGAGGCGAGGCGGGGCTTTTAATACCACCCATTTCAAAGCCTCTAAATACCGCGTTCTGGTATAGGCTTTATACTTGGAAAACCATGGACTCAACCTACTTTGCATACTTGCACACTTTTGGGGGAATTTATAGCTCTGAAGCTGGAATTAGCTTTATGTCAATACCATCTCTATCGATGGAGACACTTAAGACAATGAAGAGTTGGAAGATAGAAGATATGGGTGGGTTTTACATTCTCTCTCTAGCGTCGATAATAGTAGCGTCCTCTGTATACTTTCTATGCTCACTAGAGCTCTTCAATGCATACGGAGTTTCCGCATTCCCAGGGTCGAAAAGACTATTCTATGAAACGGTAAAAGATGAATCAGACTTCCTTATAACAGCTGTTTCAACGTACCCACCTTGGCCCTGGTGGCAAAACATAGTATCTGGCTTATTAGGCGTAGGCATAATAATGATATTGGGATTTACATTTCCATGGTTTCCCATAACACCAGAGGGGTTGGTAATATCATCTACGGAGGTTGCAATGCAAGGATTCTGGAGTAGCTGTTTAATAGCTTGGATTCTGAAGAAACTGACTTTCGCTGTAGGAGGGGCCTATCTTTACGAGCGCGATGGAAAATCTATGGCTATAGGGATAATACTTGGCTACATTTTAACAACGGTATTAAGTATACTGGTATCTTTAATCTTAGTAGTCTACCATTAACCTCTTACTGCTCTCAAAAATAGGGGAATCGTCAATCGCCTATAGCTCGATTGAATATAATTTCTGTACCTTCCATTTAAGCCATAGATATATAATCAACGTCTTTTCAAAATCAGTATGAAGATTGGGACTTTAAAGTTTTATCTAAGCTCTAAGTAGAGTTAATGGGATGTCAAAAGTCGAAGGGACCTTGGTGAAACCCGAACAATTAAAAAAGATTTTTGAAGGAATTGTATTAATGGTAATTTCTACTTTGGCAGTCATATCAGCCGTAGCTTCATATGCGTCCACCACTGAAGAGAATTTTACATCGATATTTACTTATTCTCTACTATCGTCAATAGGGTTAACAGTTGTACTTCTATTTCTGAATAAAAATAGGTTAAAAGAACTATTAGATTTAAGAAAAACTGTTCTAAAAACAATATTATGGATTAAGAGAATCTTTAGAATAATTTAGTAGAAGACGATGCTTTTTTAATTCTATTCAGATTAGAACGACCGAGACTAGGCTCTATAAACATACGATAGCTTACACTTTCAAGTGAAACAATCATGGAATTATCTCCGTGTTTAAATTTAGCCAACATCTATCCTTGCACTTTTTAAACCCGATCTTTACGTATACGTGTTTTGCAGGAGCATTATCGCACGGAGTCCCAAACCTACGTATTTTACACTTTTTTCATATTTAAGAGTCTCTTCTACGGCCTTTAAGACCTATGAAGCGGCGAAACCCATACCTCTGTACTTCTGACTTGTGAATACTTTTCCAATCCAGCACACCTCAGGTATATGAAACAGTAGTTTCTCCAGTTGAACCACTGAAACAAGCCGCCCATCCATGAAAGATTCCACTGGTAATATTGTTAAGTGCGTAAGCTTCGAAGTCTTATCGAGTCCTCCATCGTCAGGATAGATTAAAGTCTGCAAATGATTGCTCTGCATTCGTAAGGCAGAAGTTAAGGATGCCTTAGAAGTTTTATCTATTATAATATCGAAGCAATACTGATGCTTATCGTAAAATCATTCCAGCAGAATACTTTAAAGAGAGTGAGGAAATGCAATTTTATGTTTACGGTTTGGAAGGCACTATTTTGGGTGTTGCTACTCCGTAGGTTGAGAAAGGTCATGCTAACGTTCGTTGTGTCTACGTTCTACTGGAGAGTTTTTCGCCGAGGGATGAGACCAGCTTATTCACTTCTTCCAGCGCATCTTTAACGTCTTCTTTTGTTGCAAGGTTCTCGTAGAAATTTTTATGCATTGAGTCTGCCTTCATGAAGGCTGTTCTAACCCATTCGCCAAGCTCCTTTACAACTTCATTCTTATATGTCCAGAGGTCTGCGTGGCTCTCAATCTTTCTGCCTCCCTTGTAGAGAGCGTGGGCCTTTATTGCTAGGGCACATGCACCCCAAATCTTCTCTGAGGCTTGTTTAAGATCCTCCCTCTCAAACTCTAAGCGAGCCTGATGAATTAAGTCTGCTGCACCCTCAATATATTTTCTGAAGGATACTGAAGGATCTAAGTCGCCGACGGCTATTTCAAGTATATACTCGCATAAACTTATCCCCCTCTCTTCAGCTTTCCTTCTTAGCTCCTTAAGCGCAACTTCAGGCACAAATACTTGGATACTCATAATATTTCATCCACCTTAAACTAATATGAATAATCCATTAATAAAGTTGTCTTTCGCCTCTCAAGTATAAAGTAATTAACAAGGCCATTAGAAGCAGTTAAATCAATCCTAGTTTGCACTATTTGGTAAACTTTTACATGGTTGAATATTCAGAAACGTACAACTGAAATGATTAATGATAGGGCTATTTACGTTTATTTGCCGTCGCTTGAGATGAGTGATGATTAGAAGGCGATGAGAGAGGAAAATACCGATAGATATCTTCCTTGAGGGAGAGCTGCTTGATGAGCCTGAGGAACTCGAAAGGTACGGAAAGCGCTTGTACAGCTCTATAAGAGGGGCTTCACGGTCAAGTTCATGGAGGCTTAGACTCAGCGTAGGAGGATGCCCTCCAGCAACCTTAAACGAAGCATTGTTGGGGCATTTCACGAACTGGACGTAGTACATCTCAAAACTTTGAAGTCAGGTAAAGAGAAAAGCGTTTTCAACTTTACATCTACTCTAGGGCTTTAGACGCACAAGCATGCCAATGAATTGTAAAACGCTCGAATCTAAACTGCGTCTTCTACCCATAAGCTTCAAAGAAGGGATGAAAGGTAAAATATGCTGAACTTAAATTTCTGTTAACGTCGTCAGAAATAGAGTGGGGTTACATTCCATGCATGAGCAGGTACAATAAGTTATATGTCAATGTCAGGTCGTTTTTGGCGTCTTCCACGCTTTTAGCACCAACACTTATCATCTCGCCAGAACCGAACAACGTAGCCCTACCCTTCATACCTTCGATTTTCACGTAAGCACACTTGTACTTGGGA